>Ga0187892_10000606_pt1 | contig 92090 bp, 71 predicted proteins | sample MA1701073metaG_FD_139345 | JGI IMG/M metagenome (GOLD analysis project Ga0187892, IMG submission 139345) | Bio-ooze microbial communities from a basaltic lava cave in the Kipuka Kanohina Cave System on the Island of Hawaii, USA - MA170107-3 metaG ... | reverse complement strand
TTACGCGACCTGTCGCGGCTACCGTCCAGTACGTTCTTGCGAATCACCGGCGTCAAGCCGCCTCAGACCAAAGCGGTGACAGATCACCGCACTCCAAAGAGTCAGACTTGATCAGAGCTTCCTCAAGATACATAAAGGCCCGGAGTCCTTCCTTTGAGTGCGACGCGTGGACACGGAGTTCCCGCCGACACCAATTAAGACAGCGTTCTCAAAACCGTTCGAGCGGGGGCGCCATCACCGCTGCCACCGCTTATCCTGAGAGGCAGACAGATCAATTCATAGGAACCAGCTTCAACCTCGCTCAGGTTGAGACCCTCGAGTATCACGACACCCTTCTCTAACAGCGCCAGATGAGTTTCGTGCTTCTCTGATTTGAATCGCTCGATCGAAAGATAATCGATGCCTACCAACCTGGCCCCGTGATTCACGAGTTGCCTGGCAGCGCCGGCATCAAGGTGCACAAAGTCAGTACGAAATCCACCTTCCGGCCTGTTCCAGTAATCGGAGTTCCGCGTCTTGAATATCACGCGTTCGAGTCCGGGGCGACAATTTGCGATAACAAAAGAGGCGTCAATGGTTGAAACTTCAGCCGGGACTGCTATCACCTGTGCTTCGCCAATCAACACAGCCAGCGGCAGCGTCTCGACGCCAGGAGCGTCCTTTATAAAGTGAGCGGGTGCGTCCACGTGGGTTCCCGAGTGGGCCCCAAAGTGAATGAGCGAAACGTTGGCGGAGTCGCCCTTCGCCAGAGATTTCCAATTGCTGATCTCAATTCCCGGATCACCCGGATAGGTCGGTGTTTCTTCCGACAGCGGGACACTGACGTCATAGATGCGCATAGTGGTTAATCTTTTGATCAAGCATGGTAGTTGTCGCTGGAGAAGAGTGTCAAACCTGGGGGACTTTGGAAGCTTAACATTGCCGAGCCCGAAAAGTTTCCCGCAAAGGCGCATCATCAAAGGGGCAAAGAAGTCAGACGGAAACTCTTCGTGTTGGTTCGTGTTATTTCGTGGATCGTCCTTCTCTCCAAAAACAACTTCTTGCTGCGTTAGCAATCGTTGCGTTAGCATCCAATAGACTAATTCAGCTACAAATGGAGAACGCCATCCAGACAAGTCCAAACGTTCCGCGTCTTGCAGCCTCGCACTATCTGAACTCGGCTCCACTCATTTGGAGTTTCCTTAATGGCTCGTTACAGAAAACCGTGGAGTTAATCGACGCAGTTCCTGCGCGCTGTAGCGAAATGTTGAGAGCCGGGGAAGTTGAGGGAGCGCTGGTGCCGGTTATTGAGTATCAGCGCCTCTCTGGAATCCGGCTGGTGCCGGAAGTGTGCGTGGGCTCGAAGGGAAGTGTTCGCAGCGTTGTTCTCGTTACCAGAAAAGATGATCTGAAGGATGTTCATTCGGTTGCGCTCGACGAATCATCGCGCACGTCAGCGACCCTTCTGAAAATTATCTTCCGAGAATTCCTGAACTCCGAACCAGACTGGATCACGTCGCGACCCAATGTGGAGACCATGCTGAGCGAAACGGACGCTGCGCTGATCATTGGCGACCCGGCCATGACTTTCAGTCGGGATGATCTACGGATCTTTGATATGGCTAGTTTGTGGCGACAGTTCACTGGGCTTGGATTTGTATTTGCGATGTGGGCCGTTCGCGAAAGCGAGGCAGGAAAGTTAGCTCATATTGATTTCAACGCCGCCAGGGACGAGGGATTGCGGGAAATGGATACAATCATTTCGCACCATGAAACGAGAATCCCTTTGCCGCATCAAGAGTTGAAAGCGTATCTGACCGAAAACATCAGATTTCAGATTGATGAAGACCTTGAGCAAGGTCTAAAGGCATACTTTGAACTGGCTTGGAAACACGGCTTGATTCCAGAGTCAAAGAAACTGGAATTTCTCCGGCCGTCGGCCCGGACGCCAGCGTAGACAAAGTGTACTGCAGCGTAGTGAGTTGGCCGTGATTTTCGGTTTCCCTCAAAAAGTCATTCGATCCGAGTACTTCGACTTTGTCGGTGGAGGAAAGCTCAAGACATTAAGGAACACTCAACTCACAGAACCGCTCGCGGTAGCCAGCGGATGCTAAGCTCAAGTGAGCTATTAAACTAAGGCAGGTAAGTAATTACGCAGCACAAAAACGATCGACTAGACGTTTGTTGAGCTTAGCATCCGCTGGCTACCGCAAGCGGTTCTGTGAGTTGAGTAACTCCCGCTGTCTGCGTTACACCGCTTGCAGTAAGGGACTTTTGAGACAGAGCCGTGATTTTCTACTTTTCTCATTATCACCGTGGCTTTACCGGTGACCTGGGTGACACCAGCCCGCTGTTTGATTAAGCTCGGGCCAGCTAATAAACTAATCTCGTGACAAACGTTGCCAATATCCTCGAGCGGACCTTAAACGGGGAACGCTTATCCTCCAACGATTGCACGGTGCTGCTTGAGTCGCACGATATTGCGCAGATCGGAGCCGCCGCTGATGTGATGCGGCAGCGGCGCCATCCCGAGAATATCGTCACCTATATCATCGACCGCAACATCAATTACACAAACGTTTGCAACGTCGTCTGCACCTTCTGCGCTTTTTACCGCCGGCCAGGAGCGCCCGACACGTATGTCAGAACCATCGATGAGATTTGTACGAAGATCGACGAGACAATTGCATTGGGTGGAACCGGCGTGCTAATGCAGGGCGGGTTGCACCCGGATTTCGGCATCGAATGGTATGAGGACTTGCTGCGCACGCTGCACGCGAAATATCCGAACTTCCAGCTCCACTGCTTTTCGCCGCCCGAGATTCACAATATTCATCTGATCTCGGGTCTGGATTACGAGACGATAATGTCGCGCTTGAAAGAGGCGGGGCTCTACAGCTTGCCCGGAGGCGGCGGGGAGATTTTGGACGATGAAGTGCGCAAGCGCGTTTCGACGAAGTGCACAACTGATGAGTGGCTTGACGTGATGCGCGCGGTGCATCGAGTAGGTTTAAGGTCGACGGCGACCATGATGTTTGGCATTGGCGACACCGTTGAGCATCGAGTCCGACATCTTCAGCGGGTACGCGATCTCCAGGATGAAACGGGGGGCTTCACTGCCTTTATCTCCTGGACCTTTCAGCGCGAGAACACCGCGCTGGGCCGTCGGATCAAAGAAGAGCCGACGGGCGTCGACTACCTGAAAATGCTCGCAGTGTCGCGGTTGTTTCTGGACAACATTGAAAACTTTCAATCATCTTGGCTAACACAGGGTTTGAAGCTCGGGCAGGTTGCGCTGCGCTTCGGGGCCAATGACATGGGTTCGATCATGATTGAAGAGAACGTGGTTTCCGCCGCAGGTGCACACAATCGGGCCGACGAAAAGATGCTGCGCTATCTTATCCGCGAAGCCGGCTTCATTCCTCAGCAGCGCGATATTCTCTATCGGCACGTGAATCGTGACGAGTCGTTAGAGTCAGATGCGCGTGAGTCAGCGCCGCTCCGTGAGTTGACCGTGCTGATCGCGGACTAGTGTTCGACACACTTTAGTTTGTCGCGGCTGCGGTACGCTCAACCTTGAGGGCTCCTGACAACTTGAATTTGGCGCCGCCAACGACAAACTGAAGTGTGTCGGACAATGGTGCGGTCGCCGCTTCGCTGTCACTGCACTCGAAAAGGTCCCTGCCTGTGAGTCTTCAACCCAAAGACATTACCACCCTGCTTTTCGACTGGGACGGAACCATCGCCGATTCAGCGCAGCTCGGTCTCGCGGCTTTCCAAAAATCCTTCGCAGTGCTGGGTTTTGACTTCCCCGAAGAAACGTACCAAAGGACCTACTCTCCCAAGTGGTATTCGATTTATGAAGCCATGGGACTGCCGAAAGACAAATGGGAGACGGCTGACCGGCTTTGGATGGAGCACTACGGCGAGCAAACTGCAACGCTGGTTGACGGCGCCGAAAACACCCTTCGTAAACTGCATCGGACGGGTTATCGACTGGGAATCGTCAGCAGTGGTAGCGATGCGAGGTTGGCGAGAGAACTGAAGAAAGTCGGCTTGAGTGAGCTTTTTGAAGTTGTGGTTTGTAATGAGCACATGCGAAACAAGAAGCCTCATCCCGAAGGGTTGGAGACGGCGATGCATCAAATCGACAGTGCGATCGCCAACTCTTGTTATGTAGGAGACAGTCCTGAAGACATAGAAATGGGCAAGCGGGCCGGATTATTGACTGTCGGCGTGCGCAGCACCTATCCCACGAGTTGGAAACTGGTCGAAGCCAATCCTGATATTTACCTCGAAACCTTCTCTGAACTCACCAAACACTTCCCGGGATGAAACGTTCGCCAAGACCACGTGTGAAGATTTGCTGCATGGGCAGTAATGAAGAGGCCTGGATGGCAATTGATCACGGAGCTTCGGCGGTTGGGCTCGTCTCCGAAATGCCGAGCGGGCCAGGCGTGATTTCGGAAGATCTCATCGCCGAGATTGCTGCTGGGCTGCCGCCGGGAGTTGCTTCGTTTCTCCTCACTTGCAAGCAGGATGTCGACTCGATAATCGATCAGCAGAGACGGCTGCGGGTAAACACGATTCAGATTTGTGATCGCCTGGAGGCTGGGAGCTATGAGGTTCTGCGCCGGGCTTTGCCGGGTGTCTCACTCGTACAAGTGATTCATGTCACGGGCCCAGAATCGGTTGCTGAAGCAGTTTCGGTTGCCAAAGAGGTCGACGGGATTCTCTTAGACTCGGGTAATCAGTCGCTCGCGATTAAGGAGTTGGGAGGCACCGGCCGCGTACATGATTGGCGTCTCAGCCGGCAGATTCGTGAATCAGTCGATGTTCCATTATTTCTCGCCGGGGGGTTAAATGCGTCGAACGTTAGCGCCGCAATCCGGGAAGTAGGCCCGTTTGGCGTTGATGTTTGCAGCGGCGTCCGCACCGACGGCAGACTGGATCAATTCAAGCTGGCGAGTTTTTTCAATGCGATTAACCTCACGATGACGACACCGAAATGAAAAAGGGGCACGGAATGCCGCGCCCCCCTCTTTTGCTATCGAAACTAACTCACGTTTAGAACGTGAACTTGATCGCTAACTGCAACTGTCTGGGATCTCCTACACCTTGACGCAAGAAGCCATCGAAGTTGAAGAGTCCCGGCGTAGTGAGTGGATTCACGTTGTTGGCGTTATTGAAAGTATTGAACATCTCGACTATTGGTATCAGCGCGTAGCGCTCACCAAACCTGAAAGGCCGCTGCAGGCGCCAGTCGAATGAGAAGTACTCATTGTCCTTGCGAACGGCATTCCGATTCGTGGCAGTGCGCGCACCGGGTGTGATTGGCTGCGCAGTTCGGGCCTGCACCCGCGGGCTAAACAGGAATCCGGCAGGCAGCTCGAGATTGGCAAAGAAATTGAAGCGGTGCCGAATGTCCCGGTCTGAGAGTGCGTAATCGAGTTGCAGGTTGTTGATGTCAAACGAGCGATCGGTGAACGGGTCGCGCTCGTTCGAGTCGTCGTCCTGGTCTTTGGCAAAGGTGTAATTCCATTCAAACTGGTAGCGGTTCGCGAAACGCTTCCGCATTCCGACGGTAAATCCTCGATAGAGAGACTTGCCGACGGCGCTAGCTACCATAGTCTCGCCCAGGAACGGAAAGAAAAATCCCTTACGCTGGAAGTCGAGGAACCGCGTCATATGGACGCCCTTTGCGTGCGTGAAATCCAGGTAGAGAGATAGATTCGCAGCCAACTCCTGTTCGAACCCGACGTTGGTGGTGTAGACGCGTGGGTTAGCGTAATCGCGACTGAAAACTCGCACTCCTGAGAAGCACGGGAACGGGTTGGTTCGCACGCCGTCAGTACACGTTCCCGCCGTGGGAGTTACCAGCCCAGGCCAGACGGGACCTGGCACTCCCGATGAGATGATGGGCGTATTCAGGAAGATTGTCTGCTGCTGTACGCCATTGGTTGTTATCGACCCAACCTGCGTCAGCATGTTCTGCCGAGCGAAATAGATTCCATAACTACCGCGCAAAACCGATTTGCCGTTGTTCGAGATATCCCAGGCGAAGCCGGCGCGAGGTTGAAACATTTTCTTTTGATTGTGCAGCGTGCCGTCAGATGGAAAGCGCGGATCGTTCAGGAATATGCCGTAAGCAGTTTGCGAAGGCGGAACCACTGGATCTGGAAAGAACTGCATTTCCCAGCGCACTCCGAAATTCAACGTCAGATTTGGCCTGGCATGCCACTTGTCCTGGGCAAAAAAGGCGATGTCCTCATTGCTAATCTCCGATGCGCCAGCAGCGTCGGTTGCCGGTCCTGTCCGTCCAGCTCCTTGTAGATAGAGCAGCAGTGGGCCACCTGTAGGAGTGGTACCTGCAGGGCACGTTGTTGGTGCAGTTACAAAGCTGACAACTCCAGCCGGGGTGGCACATCCAACGGTGCGGGGGCCGAAACCACCAGCAGCTGCCGGAGACGCATAGCGGAGAAAACCGGTGACGCTGTCAAAGATATAGCGGCCTTCAAAGAATCCGCGGAAGACCTGCGAATTAAGACTGTGCATCCAGTCGCCACCGAATTTTATAGTGTGACGACCGGAAACAATGGAGAAATTGTCCTTGATTTGAGTACGCCAGAAGGTTTCGTCAATCTTCGGTTGGAGGAAGAATGGATGTCCGAATCGGAAAGTCGTCGCGAAACCCATCGCCGTATCCGCGGGAATGTTCGAGGTTACTGCTATGCGTGGCCGTTCCTCGCGCCCATAGGTGAAGTGGAACTCGTTGATCTTCGTCGGTGAAAGAGTGGAGACAAAGTTCGCGTTGAAGACATTGATCTTTGACGGTCCTTCGATGCCGTTGGCGGAGTTGCCGTAGGTGTTCACATCGAAGGTCTGGTTGGTGTTGCGAGAATAGTCAAAGTTGTGCGACACGGTCAGCCGGTGGTTTTGAGTTAAGTCGACGTCAACCTTGCCCAGGATGGCGTTATTTCGGATGCGGTGGCTGATTGGGGCGCCTTCTTCCTGGCTTCTGGTTGTTCTCATAAAATTGAGAAGCGCCAGTCGTTGGCAGTCGGCATTACCGTTAATCAATGCTTCGTTGGCCAGCAGAGTCGGCGTGGCAACCGGGCACGCTGTAGGTCCAATGGGAACGCTCAGATTCGCCCGCGTCAACCTCTCGTTGATATTCTCGCTGGCGATAAAGAAGAAGGCCTTATTTTTTTTGATCGGCCCGCCAATGGTCCCGCCAAACTGTTCCCGTCGAAAATCCGTGAGCGGCGTTCCGTCACTCGCATTCGCGGTCAGGGCTTCGAGCCGCTGAAAATGAAACAAGCTTCCATGGAATTCATTCGTCCCTGACTTGGTGATGACGTTGATAACGCCACCCGCCGTACGGCCGAATTCAGCAGTGGCTCCGGTCGCCACTACCTGAAACTCGCGGACCGCGTCGAGTGGGATATCTATGGCGGCGCGTTGTCCTCCGGCTTGTTCGCCAAAGAACCCGTTGTTGTAATCGCCGCCATCAAGGCTGACGTTGTTGAAAATCCCACGTTGGCCAACGAAGTTGATTTCGTCGCCGTCGGGCCCCTGGGTAATGCTCACTCCAGGTGTGAGGGTCAACAGGTCTTCGAACTTGCGTCCCAGAATCGGAGTGTTGGCTACCGTATTTTCATTGATAGTCGTGCTTGACTCGGTTTTTACCGTATCGATTGTGGGCACCTCAGTGATGGTAACAGTCTCAGCGACGCCCGAGACCTTCATTCCAAGGTTAAGGGAGAGTGCCTGGCCGACGGTTAGGTTTGCGTTCTCGATTAGCAAATTTGCAAAGCCCTGCTTCGAGACAGTTATCTTGTATTTGCCTGGAGGTAGCGACAGCGCGACGAATCGACCCTCCTCATCAGTGCTCAAGGTTCGTGCCGCGTTGGTGTCTAAGTTTCTTATTTCCACGGTGGCGCCGGGAACCGCAGCTTTGTTTTCATCTTCCACCGTTCCTTGAATGGTGCCGGTGGTGATCTGGGTTTGGGCCATCGCGACTGTGGCCACGACGAGGGAAATCACCAGACAAATACCAAATCCCTTGGCCCGCACGGCAAAGGGACGAAGCAAGGCGTTGCGCATATTTTTCTCCTGTGGCGATCTAAGGGTTGTTTGCTCTACAAACTTTCTTGTCGGGTCCGGGAGACCACATACGTTTTGGAATATAATCGATGCGAGGATTGGATCTTATGAGAGGTATTCAACGGTGTCAACGAAACTTTTTGGGCCACCGTGTGAAGACAGCCGCGTCCGTGATTCCGGAGCCCTTCGAATCTATGTGTGTTTCGCAATAAGTGGGCATTGATATTGTCCAGAAAGACCACAATTCTAACCACAACGAAAGCACCGATCCACGAAGACACACGAATCTACACTAACGATTCGTGTTAGTTAGTGTGACGCGCGTGGATCGGGTTCTCAGTCAAAACGTCAATCAGCTATGGTTTCTAAGAGGCTCGTTATTCAGGAATCCGAAAATAGCAATGGGGAACTAAGCGGCGGCTGAGCGGGCGAGAAAGGCCTCACGCACCAGAGCATTGAATCTCTCCGGGTGTTCTTGCTCCGGCATCATTCGGCAGTAGTCAAACACCTCCAAACCCGCGCTTGGGTTTGCTTGAAGCAAAGTCGATGCCTGATCGACCGGGTTCGTCAAATCCTGTTTGCCCCAAACGAGAATCGCGCCCTGAGTCAACCGCGAAAAGGGAGTTCGAGTGTCGGTATTCAGATAGCCGGCGAGGAAAGCTGCGATCGCGTGCTGCGCTCCTTGTTGATGACTGGTGGCATAGAAGTTTGCCACCACGCGGTTGGTTACCCTGCGGTGATCATAGAACAGGTGCTTACGCGCGTAATCACGGATCCCGCGCTCGCTCGCCATCACGTTGTAGAACGATGTGCCCAGCACCGGCGACTGCAGGAGTCCGTAAAACGCCGCGCCTGCCATTCCCGGCCGAGTGTTTAGTTTTTCGGCGCCGGTCGGCGCATTGAGGATCATCGATTTGATCAACTCCGGATGTTCATCGGCGACTCGAATGGCGTACGCGGCCCCGAGCGAACTGGCGACGACGTTTACTGGGGCTCCGGCAACCTCGCGGATGAAGTCAGTAATCTGCTCAACATAGAGATCGGCAGAGTATGAAGCCGTTCCTGGTTTGTCAGAGAACCCGAAACCGAGGAGATCAAGTGCATAGACACGGAAGTCGCGCGCCAGTTCGTCAAAATTCTTTCTCCACATGAAACTCGATGCACCTGCACCAACTCCGTGGATAAAGACTACCGGTACGCCGGAGCGTTCAACTCCGGCGGTCTTGTAGAAGACGCGGCCATACTTCCAATCATAGAAGTGGGCGTCGCCGCCCAGCGCGCTGTCGTCGGGCTCGCTGGCGTTTCTGCGAATCCGAGCGTTCATCGCTGCGAGCGCTGCGACGCCGGCGCCGCCGGCGATCATTGTCTTCCAAAGATTTCCTAGCTTGCTCATCGACAAACTTAAAGTGTGTCGGACAGCTCAAATGAATGCGAAATCAAACTGTTCCTGGTGAATGGCTACATCGCTGTTGATATCGACTGGTCCGAGATATTCTTCGATCTCATTCAAAACGTCGCGCTCCGAGCTGCGAAGTGCTCGTGCCACTTCTGGATTTATCCGCAACGTTGTCTGTTTATTTTTTCGGCCGCCATTCATGCTCTTTCCCAGACGTCTCGCTTCTTCAAGCAGTTCATAACAAATCGTCTGTGGCGATTTGATCAAACCGGCGCCCTGGCAATACTGGCAGGGAGCACACAGAGTTCTTTCTAACGATTGCTTGACGCGTTTTCGAGTCATAATCACCAACCCGAAATCGTTGAACGAAAGAACCTTGGTCGGTGACTTGTCGTGCCGCAGCGCGTCCTGGAGGGCCTGCATGACTCTGGTGCGGTTGCGACGCTCTTCCATGTCGATCAAGTCGAGCACGATGATTCCGCCCAGATCGCGCAACCGAATCTGACGAACGATCTCATCGACGGCCTCGAGGTTGGTGCGGGTAATCGTATCTTCCAAACGACCACTGCCGCGGCCTACAAATTTTCCGGTGTTCACGTCGATTGCGACCAACGCCTCGGTTTGATTGATAACCAGGTAACCGCCTGAGCGCAGCCAGACGCGCGGCTTGATTGCTTTATCGATTTCCGCCTGCACCCCGAATTTTTCGAGAATCGGATCGTCTTTTGTGTAGAGCTTGACGCGTTTCACCATCTTGGGATGAATGCGGTTGACGAATTCCACGATGCGCTCGTATTCCTCCTCCGAGTCGACCCGAATCGCTGAGAAATCGTCTGACAATTGATCGCGAAGGATCCGCTGGACCAAATCCAGGTCTCTATGCACCAGAGATGCGGGTTTTGATTTCTCAGCCGCAGCCCGGATATCCAGCCAGGTCCTTACCAGGTAGCGCACATCGTCGCGCAGGTCTTTTTCGCTGATGCCCACGCCCGCGGTTCGAACAATGAACCCACCTGAAGGGATGTCCTCTTCAGCCCGCAGCACCTGAATCAACTTGCGCAAGCGATGACGTTCGGTGTCTGACTCGATTTTGCGCGAGACCCCGACGTGTTCGACGGTGGGCATGTAGACCAGAAATCGACCGGGCAGGGCTATGTGAGAAGTTATGCGTGCACCTTTCTTGGCAATCGGCTCCTTCGCGATTTGAACCAATATCTCCTGCCCTTCGTCCAACAGATCTGTAATTGTCGGTTGCTGACGGTCTCTTCGTTGCGAACCACGGAACGGACGTCCTCCTGACTCTCTACCGCGAGGCGGGGGCGCTGGCGCCGCCTTTTCAACCACAGGCGTGGCGGCCTCCTCAACATGCTCTACTGGGCTTTCGGTTGCGGTCTCGTCGTCCTCACCATTTGCGGCGCCATCGGCAGCACCGGGACGTTTATCTTTTGCGGGCGCGCGACGGCGGCGCCTGCCACCTCGCCGGGTGGCAAATTCCGCACGAGAGCGGCTCTCACTAATGCGCGCTTCGGAATCGGCCAGGGCTGTTTCGTCACCGTCCAATCCCAACGGTTCTGTTTCGGTTTGGCCGGCTTCATCCGTTTCGCGGACTCTTTTCTTCGAAGCAGTCTTCCTGGCGGTTGGCCTGGTTTTGGTACTCTTCGATGAAGTCTTTCGCGCGCCGCGTCGTCCTTTCACAGCACTCACAATGCTTTCAACGGCTCGGGCGGCGAAGCCGTGCGGTTCCGCATCCTCTTCGTCTTCTTGATCCTCCGGGACTTCTGTTTGAGCGGCTTCCACTTCGTCGCTAATCCTCTCAAACGAACCTCGATGAAGGGGCACTTCGTCCAGGCGATCGACAAAGCCCTCGACATGGGCTGCTACCTGCTCGGGGGCGCGCATCGTTATGTGTGGCGCGTCGGCTTCTGCGCCGTCGTCAACCCTCTGGAATGAAGGATCGCTGTAGCCAACGGATGATAGAAATGAGCCGACCTCCGCCGGGAGTGGTTCGTCTTCCAGGTTGAACTCCACGGCGTGGATTTGATCCAGAATGCGCTCCTGTAGACGCGCGTCCTTGAACATCTCTCCATTGACGGCCGCTGTCTCATCTTCGTCGACAATTCTTTGAATTGAAGGATCGCTGGCCACAAACGGAGTGTTGATCTCCTCCCGTTCGAGTTCTGGACGGCTGGGAATTCCCGATTCAGGAATTGCATCCAGGCCATCGCGCCCACGACCCCGGCGGCGTCCGCGCCGGCTGCGACGCCGGGCCCCATCAGCGATGTCTGCGCTAGCTTCGGTGTCGACGGTTGCGGGTACTTGTTCCGATTCGCGCAGCGGCTCAGCCCGTTCATGGGCACCTTCGATTTGATGTTCCCGCTCAACGCGCTGCAAAGCGATTTGTTCGGCCGCCGCGCGTCCGGCATCGGCTTCGCCTTTCTTCGACTTGTCGATTACGATGCGCTCAAACTCTTCTTCTTCATCAAAGAAGTCTGAGACATACAGGAAGGCGTCGCGTTCCAGACCCACGTCGACGAAAGCCGACTGCATACCCGGCAAAACGCGCATGACGCGTCCTTTGTAAATGTTGCCGACGATGCCCTGATTGTCTTCACCGCGTTCGATGTAAAACTCTGTGACCTGATCATTTTCGATAATCGCGATCTTCTTTTCGCGTCCGTTGACGCTAACAATTAATTCTTTTGACATTGGTAACTAGTGTCTCCTGGAACGCCGGCCGGGGAGAGCGATCGATTCGCTTCTTTGCTGACTGCGACATTCCTCTGAAATTGTGAATCGTGCGCAGCATTCGCGACCATCAAGCTCGTAAGCGAGGCGCGTGACCCGGCACGAAGTTAACGAGACGGCTAAGCATCTCGCTGTGATTAAGATTGAATGGAAGTTTTGGCTGCCGGGTAAAACTGAGAGATAGGCTGCCAGCCCGCCTATGAAACTGTTGCAGGTTGTGCTCGAAGGGATCGAGCGAGGACTTACTCCGTCGTAACGGTGACGGTCGTTTGAACTATTCAACTAATACCCTGACTGTCGTTTCGCGCGCAGAGCACGCAAACTCGCTACAGGGAGCACATTCACATCTTTAGTAAGGTCTGCGGCTCGATTGATCCGCCTGGAATGTGCTCGAAACCCGCTCTCGTTTGAACTTCCCGTGGGAAGTCGGACCAGCTGGTCCTCGCGCGCATCGTGTGCAAGGCCATGAGGCTTTGCGAGCGGCTGCGATAAAGTTAAGCAATTAAGTCGTCGTGTAAGACGACTGCAAATATCGTTGGCTCACCTTAGTCGGAGCAAGAAAAGACTCTTACTCGTCTTTTCGTGCTGCAATCTTTTCAACCGCATTCAAGGTGCGTATGGCGCCGAAGTGAAACATCCGGCAGGCGAGCTGGGGGGAGTATAGCCGAAGCCTGAGGAAATAGCGAAACTATTGCGATTTTCGGGTGGTGTTCCCTTAGTGTGTTGGTAACCAGGAATAGGTCCGATACGTCCTATAGGTCCTATGTTTTCCTTGCCGCCGAAACTCAAATCTGTCTAGGCAGGTTGCTTTGCGGTCGCGCTGGTCCTGCCATATTTTTGGGTGGCAAATCCTACAATCAATCCGAGGATCGTTCCCGGCAGCATGATCTCGAAGTAGTACGCACCCTGCATGTACGCTACCAGAAATGCGAGGAACGCTCCGACGGCAATCCCGAAGATTAGTCCGAGCGAAAGCGAGTTAAACTTCTTCGCAAAGAAACCGATAGCCACGCCGGCTATTATTCCTTTGATGGTGGAACCAACGACTATCCCTCCAAGTTCGGCCCTGACTTCAGGCGTAAACCAGGCAGTCAGACCATCAAACACGCCGAGGACGGCGCCCAGGATTACACCAAGCAGTGGTTTTGACATAAGTGATTTCCTCTCAAGATTTTCTGTTTTGAGTTTTTTGGAGGCCGCAGAGCAACCTGCTATTAGGACCTTCACCCTCAACGGAAAGTCCGGATCTGTAGCCACCTACATACTTCTATTACACGGACCCAGAAATTCCTTTAAGACCAGGAAAAGAAGATCAAAAGGACTCTCATTAACAGGTAAGCCAGTATCAGCAAAAGCAGGAATCGATTTCGTTTGGCCCAGCGTCCGGCTTTCTCCAGAATATTTTCCCGATAGGCCGAAACCGGTTTGTCTTCGAGGAAATTTGAGACGTCCGCCGCCAGCGTCTCAACTGTTTGATACCGGTTTGCGGGAAGGGTGGACATCGCCCGAAGGCAAATTGCCCGCAGGCGCTTAGCAACTTCACGTTTGACTGCGAGTGGTGGTGGTGAACTCGGGTAGCCGGGTTGATACATCTCCTTCGAGTGGTCAAACTCCAAAGGAGGACGGCCGGTGAGCAAAAAACAAAGAATCGCTCCCAGGGCATGGATATCTGAACGCTCATCGATTTTGCCGGCGCCCGTTGCTTGCTCCGGAGCCATGTAAGCCGGCGTACCCACGACCAGACCGTGATCGGTTGTTTCAGATGCAACTTCACGATGGCTTCTTGCTAAACCCGACTCCGGGTCGACAGGTGATCGCAGCTGAGGCTCAAACGTCTCGGTCAGCTTCGCCACTCCCCAATCCATAACGAGGACTTCACCGAAGGCCCCGACCATGATGTTCTCAGGCTTCAAGTCGCGATGAATTATCTTGTTCGCATGAGCAAAAGCGACCGCTTCACAGACCTTGAGGAAAACCCGCAGTCGATCGAAGACCGATTTCAGCTTTTCAATGTGCCTATCGAGGCGCTCGCCACGAACAAGCTTCATTGCATAGAAGACACGTCCATCCGACAGTGTCCCCACGTCATGAACAGGAACAATTGCTGGATGCTCGAGTTGGGCGATCACCTGCGCCTCTCGAAGCATTCGCCGCACCATGCCGGGAGTTACATCAGACAAGTGAAGCACTTTGATCGCGACGTCGCGATTCAGTTCAGTGTCGAGAGCTTTGTAAACCACCGCCATCCCGCCACGGCCGATCTCGTCGCCCAGACGATATTTAGTGCCACTGAGATCCGCACTGTCAGCCACCCCACGAAGGTGCGCCACCGTTTCGTCTGAGATCCACTTCACGACAGTCCCACTCCCAGTAATGTGCGAGCTTCCTGGCGAAACTCGTCTTCTGTGGCGGTTATTTCACGCAGCTTGGCCAGCACAATCTTGCGAAACTCACGACGAGCAAATGCCAGGTAATTGGTTACGTCAGTGGTCTTAACTTCAAATTGTTTGGCGAGCGATTCGTAGCTTGGCTTTTCGCCCTCGGCTTCAAGGTCACAAAGCTCGAACATCTGAAAATGGATTTGCTTTCCAGCGGTTTGACATTTTTCTCGAAGAGCTTCAATCGAGAGTGTGAACAAACTCCGAACCCACTCCTGATGAAAATATTCTTCGACTGACAAGGTACTCGACTGATCGTATCGACGAAACTCTTCTTCGGCGGCGGCGAAGTCCAGCGAGAGATGAAATGCGTCGCCGGATCGTTTCTGCCTGGTCTGGGCCTTTCGTTCATTGGCCACGAACCGGTCTATGCAGACACGGAGAAATCCATGGAAGCTTCCAGCCGCAGGATCGTATTTCTCGAAGTAACCCTTCTCAAACGCTTTGGCGAAGAAGCCTTGAGTAAAGTCTTCGGCATCTTCGTTCGAGGCTTGCCACTTCAAACGAATGTATTTGTACGAAGGTTTCCAATAGGCGAAGAGAATGGTCTCGTAGGCTCTGGTGCGTTCGGGGACGTCACTACTTCTGGTGGCGAAAATTGCGGAGTAACGGGTAATTGGGAAACTAGCGTTGGCGATAGGCATTAGCTGAGAGTCTAAATACTTATCGAGCGTCTTACTTTGACTATCTTTGAATTAGGTCCCGGCGACCATTCTAAATAGTCGAAGTGAAGGATACGATCCACGCGCGTCACACGAACAAACACGAACCTTGGTGCTATTTCGTGTTTCTTGGTGGATCGTGTTTTTGCCGTTTGCTAACTCGGATTTCAGTTAACGAATCGTCGCAACTGGACGCTGATGGCAAAGCCGATGGCTATGAAGGTAGCGATAAGCGAAGCGAGGCCGGCACTCATGAGCGGCAACGGCACGCCAATCACAGGCAAAAGCCCGAGCTCCATTCCGATGTTGATGAAGATCTGAAACATCAAACCGCCGACAATGGCCATGATCACCAACATCCCGCTGCGGTCAGGCGCACGTCGAGCCCCGGTGATTAAGCGCGAGAGCAGTATCGCATAAGCCAGCAAAACCAGAATTCCGCCAATGAAACCGGCGTTGCCGGCGGCCACTGCGAAGATGAAGTCTGTATGGGGCTCGGGCAGGAACTTAAGACTGCTCTGAGAATGCTCAGCCGACGTTTCAGCACCGAAGAGTCCACCTTCACCGATCGTCAAGATCGATTGGAACGTGTTATAGCCAAAGCCCCGTCGGTCGGCCTTTTCCGGGTCGAGAATTACGTTGATGCGCTCCTGTTGATATCCCTTGACGAAACCCGTCTTGACTCCAACCCAGTAGGCAACGGGTAACATCACCATCGCCAGAACTAGTCCACCTATCACCAGACGAATCCGTATGGCGGATAGGAAGAGCACCACAAACAGGATGGGCATGTAAGTCAGGACTGAACCCACATCGGGTTCCATCAAGATCAGCGCAATCGGCAGTGCCAGGATCAGTCCTCCCACTGCCATCTCTTTAACAGTGAGGGCCTGAATACGATTTTTCCCGAAGTAGCGCGCCAGCATCATGGCGGTCGTTACCTTCACAAACTCCGATGGTTGGAATTGTCCGATGCCGGGCACCTTGATCCAGGCACGTTGGCCATTGATCTTTAGCCCGATTCCAGGAATAAGCACCACGATCAAAAGTATCAATCCAAAAACGTAAAAGGCAGGCGCTATATTGAGCAGACGTCGATAGTCAGTAGCAGCGACCAGAACCATTGCCACCAAAGCGACGCTTAAACCGATCAACTGCTTCACCCAGTAAGGTTCCAACGGTTGGGCATTCCGAATCTGGACCGTGCCGAACGCGACGATCCCAATCGCCAGCAACGCGAGCAACCAATCAAAGTCTCTGACCGAACGTTTTTCTAAAATAGCTGCCATCTAAATCTGGCCTTTGACTCTTTCCTTTTAACCTTTCCCCTTTTACCTGTCTCCCGTAGCCGTCTTTTGAGCTACCGTGGTCTCTGCGGGTTTCTTCGGAGTTTTCTGTTGCGGTTTTGGAGTCTTCGCGATGGGGAGCGCCCCGGGCGGCTCTTCGTTTCGCGTCTTGCGATAGTAAACGTCGTAAACTTTCCTGACGGCAGGCGCGGCGTGTTGATTACCGAAGCCGGAATTCTCAACCAGGGCAATCAACGCAATCTCGGGTTTGTAAGCCGGCGCGTAGGAAACAAACCACGAGTGATCTTTGTTCTTGCCGACGTCCTTGCCGAGTCCCACCACCTGTGCGGTTCCGGTTTTCCCGGCGATGTCGAAACCCACCATCTTAATTCCCTGGCCGGTGCCGAAATTGTTGACGACGCCCCACATTCCCTCCACAACTTCGCGGTGGATGTCCTCCGGAATGGGAACCACTTTGGGGTTAGGTCTTGATGAATCGAGAGGCTGAAACCAGCGCGCTGCTTTATATTCAGGTGTACCAGCGTTTCCGATCGGTTTCATCTCCTTTAATAGATGCGGAACATACAGTTTGCCTCCCATGCCGATGCCGGCAACGGAGCGCAGCATGTTCAGCGGAGTCATTTCCTCATAGACCTGCCCGAAAGACGCGAACACGGTGTCAATTTCATTCCAGGGTTGATTGCGACGATCGAGAATCGCCTTAAACTCGATTGGAGTTCGGCTGGACACTTCGTTTGGAAGGTCAATTCCCGTCCGTCGGTTGAGATCGAATTCATCGACCATTGACGAGATGCCATCAAGGCCCATTTTCAAACCAAGTCGGTAGAAGTATCCATCGCACGACTTGGTAATCGCGTACTTGACGTCAGGCACGCCGTGGTTTCCCATGCAACGGGTAAACTTGTTCCCGACAGTAATTCCGCCACCGCAAGCGATGTTTGAATGATCGATCGTGATCGCGCCCTGCTCGAGCCCCGCGATAGCCATGGGAATCTTCCAGGTAGAACCTGGTGGATAGCGGCTCTGGATTGCCCGGTTGATCAAAGGCTTGTCAGGGTGATTTAACAACCCGGCATATTCGGCACGACCTTCCTTGGTGGCGATCCTTTGAGAGAAGAGATTGGGATCAAACGTGGGCGCGGAGGCTAGCGCGAGGATCTCGCCATTATTGGGATCCATCGCCACGAGCACGCCTCGCTTGGTCGCCGAATTATGGAGTTGTTCTTCTGCGGCCAGTTGCAGGTCAAGATCGATTGTTAGATAAACGTCCTGACCCGGCTGCGGCAGCAGGGTTTCAATCTCATCCTGAATGCGGCCGCGACTATCCACCACCACTTTTCGATAGCCGTCGCGTCCACGCAGATGGTCGTCGTAAGTCTGTTCAAACCCGTTCTGGCCGATAATGTCACCGGGCTTCAGTCCTTTTTCTTTGTAAGAGGCTTGTTTCAACTGCTCCGGGCTGATCTCACCGACGTATCCGAGCACATGTGCCAGCAGACCGTTGGGTGGATACCGTCGTTGCGGTTGCTGCTCGACGCGGAGTTCCGGAAACTCGAGCTCACGAGCTTCGACCCAGGCGATGTCACCCGGCGTGGCGTCCTGCTTGACCTGTAACGATTCGAACGCCGGCATTGACTTTATTTCTTCGAACCTATCTCGAAGGATGTCGGCGTCGATGGCAAGGCCCTCTGATAAAGGCTTGACCAACGTGCTCAGATCTTTACCCCGCAGGTCTTCGCGGGAAAGGATCACGTTATAGATGGGCCGGGAGTCGACGAGCGGGTGTCCGTTGCGATCGAAGATGATGCCGCGAGGAGCCTGAATAGGAAGAAGTCTGATTCGTTGGTTTTGGGCAATCTCCCCGTAGTGACGTCCTCGTACAACCTGCAGATAGTAGAGTCGTACTCCGAGCACTGACAGGAGAAAGATTGCAACGACCTGCACGGCCAGGAGTCGGCCCCGAAGATTCTGGGATGAATCGACGTACTTCATCGTCAGGTAAAACTATCTCCTTTTAAGGGGGCCAGTGCTTCGGCGTGCGACTCGCCGGCGCGAAGCGAACTTGCGGCTTTGAGTGACACGTTCGGTGAATACGGAATCGAGCATGTAAAAAACGAAAGTACCGGCGACCGTCGTTCCAATCAGGCTGTAGGAGATGGTCTGTACAAATGGAACTGATGGCGGATTCCCCAGCGACCGTTGCCAGAAAAAGTAAATCGAGGCGTCGATCACGGTTGCTGTCGCCAATACCGGTATTCTCAACAGCGCATTTTCAAGATTGATCCGGGTCGCTGCGAAGTAGACCAAGTAGGCGGTGAGAGTTTTGGAAAAGCCTCCCGCTCCTATCAACCCGCCACTGGCCGCATCTACCACCAGCCCCGCGATCGTGCCGACTATCAGCGACTGCCAGGCATCGCGCTGCAAGGCGATATAAACAACGACAATCAGGGCAAAGTCAATATAGGAGAGCGGCCGCCAAACCCCTCTGAGGGAGAGCTGTAGGATGATAGCGATTGCGAGAACCGCAGCAATCTTAAACTGAGGCATTACTCAATTAATAGGCGATAAATGGTGAGCGATAGGCGGTGAAGTTTTGGAGAGCTCTTCATCCGTCACTTATCACTCATCACTTTGTTCTTGTCTACGTTTGGCAAGGTCTGTTCAGGTGCAGACCGCTGCGGCGGGTGATAAAGCAACACCGCCACTTCTGATAATTGATCAAGGCGCGCGCTCGGCCTGATATAAATCTGATGTGGTTGTGTTGCCGTTCCGTGTTTCACTTCGACCACCGAGCCCAGGTTCAATCCCGGTGGATAGATTCCATCCTGACCGGTTGTCAGGATGTAGTCGCCAACATCTACTTTCTGCAGCCCGGAGACATACCTCATTTCCACCAGGCCGGTATTGCCGAGGCCTCTGACTGAACCGAGCGCACCCGATCCACCGAGCTGACCGATGATTGCACCGGCCGCGGCCTTCTCATCGGTAATCAACATAACCTGGGCGGTCCATGGACCAACTGCAATTACCCGCCCCACAATCCCTTCCAGCGTGGCAACCGGCATGTTTAGACCAACCCCTGACGAACTTCCCCGGTCGATGGTGATGGTGTTGAACCAGACCGATGCATCTCTCGCAATCACTCGGGCCGCGACTTGATCGTAGCCGGTTTGTTCTTTGAGATTGAGCAGCGCCTTCAGCCGTTCGTTTTCCGACGCTACTTCGCGCGCTTTCCGTAACTCGAGTTCCGTGTCAGCTAACTGACGAGTAAGGCGTTCGTTCTCACTGACTGTGCTGCCGAAACTTCCAACCTGCCTGAAGAAACCACCGACGTTGGTGCTGAGCCAGGAAGTTATCCGTTGCACCGGCGAAGCTACAGTTTGCGCCGACGTCTTGAACACGCTTTGTTGCGTGAAATTGTCTCGCGCATCAATCGCCATGACGACCAGATTCGCAAACAGCAGCATCACGAGCCATATGGGCGCCCGCTGACGTATCTCTTTTTCGGTGCGAATGCTTGCCATGTGGTCGTGAACCGTGAACCGTGAACCGTGAATCGTAAACCGTTGTCGTGTTGTTGGATGTCCTCTGGCGGAGAAACTTTGTATTTTCCGATTCTCGGTTCCCGGTTTACGGTTCCCGATTTACGGTTTCCGGTCTCTTACATACCGCTGGTCATAGTATTTTCCCACTTGACCCTCTTCAGAAGGTCGAAGTCGGAAAGCATTTTTCCGGTGCCCAATACGACTGACGCCAGCGGATCATCAGCAATCGACACGGGCAAACCAGTTTCAATTGACAGACGCTTGTCGAGGTTCTTGAGCAGCGCCCCGCCGCCCGTCAAGACGATGCCGCGCTCAACTATGTCTGCCGAAAGCTCGGGTGGAGTTCGCTCGAGCGCTACGCGAACGGCATTGATAATCGTGGAAACTGAATCCGCTAACGCCTCGCGCACTTCTTCGTCTGACATCGTGATCGTTTTCGGAATGCCTTCGATTAGATTGCGCCCACGCACTTCATACGAGAGAGTTTCATCGAGAGGATATGCAGATCCCAATTCGATCTTAATCGCTTCGGCGGTTCTTTCTCCGATTAGCAGATTATATTTTCTCTTGATGTAAGAAATGATCGCTTCGTCCATCTCGTTACCGGCGACGCGCACGGCTCGCGAGTAGACGATCCCACTCAAGCTGATCACCGCAATGTCTGTAGTTCCTCCGCCGATGTCTACCACCATGTTGCCGTGTGGTTCAGTAATGGGAAGTCCGGCTCCGATTGCAGCAGCCATGGCTTCTTCCACCAAATAGACTTCGGAAGCTTTGGCACGGTAAGCAGAGTCTTCCACTGCTCGTCGTTCGACCTGGGTGATCTCAGAGGGAATACCAATCACCACACGTGGGCTCACCCACGTCTTGCCGTTATGGGCTTTACGGATGAAGTGTTGAAGCATCTTCTCGGTTACTTCGAAGTTGGCAATAACTCCGTCCTTCATGGGCCGGATGGCGACGATGTTGCCGGGTGTGCGCCCCAACATGTCTTTTGCATCGCGCCCCACCGCTTCAACCTGGTTAGTTACCTTATTGATTGCGACGATAGAAGGTTCGGAGACCACGATGCCCCGACCCTTTGCGTAGACGAGCGTATTAGCTGTCCCTAGATCTATGGCCAGGTCACTAGAGAACAGGCTAAAAATGGATTTGAAGGCCATTTATTTCATCACTTCCCGTGTGTGTATTGAAGGAGACTGTCCGGGGGTGGGTGGTCGTGGATGGCAAAACTCACTAGGTCAATGGCCAATGGCAACAGCTTCCACTTAATCAAACCATTCAAGATATGCGCCCCTAAAGACTGACCCGCCAAGTCCGAATTATTAAGATACACCGGATTTCAAGTTTTGCGCCAATAAAGAATTGGCAAAGCATCGGGTGAGTATCGAGCGTCGGGTGAGTGTTAAGCGGCGGCCCCGCTGGGAGTGGCCTTGCCGTCGGCCCTGGGAGTTGAGGTTGGGCCAGTTGAGAAACGAACACAGTTCTTGTTCGCCGCTTTGGCTTCGTACATCGCCGTGTCAGCACAAGATATGAGTTGTTGTGGCGAAGAAGCATGAAGGGGGAACGTAGCCACGCCAAAACTGGCGGTGAGCGAAAGTTCCAATCGCTTGCCTCCAGTGAATTTGTGTTGGGCGATCTTCTCGCGAATTCGTTCGGCGACGGTGCCCGCCAACTCAATCCCTGTGTCTGGAAGCACGATCACGAATTCGTCTCCTCCGTATCGCGCCAGTGCGTCTGTATCGCGCACTGAACCCAGAATCACGGTCGCCATTTCCATGAGTACGTGTGAACCTGCGAGGTGGCCGTGAAGGTCATTTACTTGCTTAAAGTCGTCGAGATCCAGAAAGAGCGCCGCTACGCTGGAGCCATACCGACGCGCTCGCCTGATCTCGTTGAGCAAGAACTGACGGAGATAACGGGCGTTGTGAAGCTTGGTGAGATCGTCCGTCTGCGAAAGACGTTCAGCTTCTGCAATGCGAACTGAGTTTGCGAGAGCTGACGCGATTGGAAGAGAAAGCGCATCGAGTAGAGCGATGTCTGACTTCTTGAATGAGTGAGTGTCGTGACCTTCGCGTATCCCTTCCAGGATCCCCAGAAGTCTTTCACCGCAAATGAGAGGTACCGCCACGACGTGTTGTCCCCGCTCTCTTCGTTTGATGATCCCCATTCCAGCTGCGGCGAGTCGCGCCGCTTTGGATTCTGAGCGAGTAGGGACTGGTGATGTTGCGCGCCAGTCGTCCGCCTCGACGTCCTCTGTCTTGGTGTCGCGGTTCCTGAATGCAATCGCGTCCAGGCCTGAGGCTTCACCATCGGCTCCGTCGGAAACAAGGTAGATGGTCCAACAATCGGCGGAGACCAGTTGTTCAAGTCCGGCGAGGGCTGTTTGAGCAGCACTAATCTGATCGCCGATGAAGTGGAGCGACGAAACCAGATCGAAGGCAGCACGCAAACTGGCAGTCTTGAGGTGCGCAGGCAGAGATAGCGACGTTGGTTCCGCTGGACGCTGCACGATATCCGGGAGCTTCAGTTCGCCCGTCGCACCGTGACCCTCGATCTCGCGTAGCAGTGCCGGCAGCTGCGCCGCCTTGTCCGCAATCGCCCGAAACCCGAAGCGTTTCAGCGTAAATCCATCAAGGTTTCTTAAGTTGTGCCGTTGGTATCCGTTCGCATTCCTTCGGCAAGCGACCAGCGCGGCGCCTGGCCAGAAAGCCTTGGCGTGATCAATCGCAGTTTGAAGTTCGACAACATCAGCGCCGGGAACCACTTCGTACAGGACAGCCAGGGGCGGCGGTCCTTCTTGAGACGGGGCCCCTTCGGCCTCCTGACGTCTCGCCAAAGCCCTTTCCGCTTCCACTTCACGTAACCCTTCGATAAGCGTCTTCACGCCCGCGGCGCGCAGTGCTTCGATCAGCTCGTAAGCCGGAGCTTCGTGCGCGTCTGTAAGTAGGATCACGTGTCTTGACATCGAGAGGATTCCGAAATCTGGGCCTAGCCTCGCCCCCTACCGCCACGGCTGGAAAGTGCTAGCGTGTAACTGCTGTGGTTTCCTTGCGGGTCTAGCGCCTCAACCGTGATCTCGCTGGCTCCGGATGGCGCTGAGATTTGAACCTGGAACGATTTATCAGTTGGTACCAGGGTTTCCCGCCCGGCCGCGCGAATGGTCGTTCCGGGCTCGGCTGAGCCGCGTACCAGATAAATATTGCCACCCAGAAATTCGGCCGTCAGATTGGAAACCAGGACCAGAGATCCAGTGCCCCTGGGAGCGATGATGAACTTCTTCGGTTCACTCCAGTCGCTGATCTGTCCGGTGGCAGCTGTCGCCCGGACTCGCCAGAAATAAACTCCCGCTCGCAAATCGCTGGCATTGAACTCGGTAGCGATCAACTGATCGCGCTCGATGACCTTTCCGTCTGCCACGAAGAAAGGTGAGGTCGCCACTTCGACACGGTAGTAGGACGGCGATCCAGATTGTGGCTTGAGCCATTTCAGCGACACATTGGCTGAACCCTTGGCACCTATAACGAGCTTCGCCAAATCGTGGGGTTCGGAAAGGAGCGGAACATCGAGGAGCTTTTGCGGCTTCGAGACTGTTCCGGAATGATTGATTGCGACATACTCGCCATCCCGCAACGATGTCTTCTCGCCGGCGCGATTGGTCGTTTCGACCGCGCCGATGTTAACGCGAATTTCTTCAGTGCCCTCCGGATTGACTCCAAAACTCGCGGAGGTTTGTCCTCCCAGCTTATTTTGAGTCTTGGGTGTCTCAACGACGTTACTCGCTTCTCCAGGTTGCTGATCAGTCCGGACGGACATCTGACCGCTATCAACCACTACGTGGACTTTAGTCTTCTTGCCGTCGTCGGCACTGGCGTTGTCCCTAACAGTAATAATGCTGTTGGGACGAACGAGAAGCGTCGATCCGTCAGCCATACCAATCCGAGCGCGTCCACTCGCAAGTGTCTGAATCGTGTCTCCTGGATAGAGCTCGATGTCGCTCGTTGCGGTTGTGGTCTCGCGCGTGGTTGCCCTTATGACCCGAACGTCGCCTTCGAAAGAGATAAATCGGGCACCGGCCCTGTTCTTGATCCCGGTGCCTACGTTCCGCAAAGGATTGCCATATTTCCAGACATAGGCTGCAGCACCTCCCGCGAGGACACATAACATGAGGAAACTGATTGCGAGGTAAATAGAACGCTTCTGAATTACCCACCAATCAAATACAAAGCGATTAGTTTTTGAAGCCATTTTTTAAGAAGACGAAGTGGAGCCGGGGGCAATGCTCTGAGCGGAAGTTGAGAGTGTGGGGACGAAGGTCGAACCTGCGTTAGGATGACCGATCCGCACAGTTAGGGTGTGAAGTCCGTCAGCGTCAGTAGGTTAACCGCCCAACTAAAGCGGCAAGAACAACCAGCCATCGAAAATTTAACACACGCAGAGGGCGTGTTCAAGCGCGTTTTCCCTTAAAAGACACTATTTTGCACGAGATGGGATCACGCGGCCCACGGACTAGCTTGCCGGCCGCTGGTCCTGGAAACCCTTTTGATTGGTGAGGAATCCTCAAAAAACGAGCGAAGAGCCTCGATATTTGGCAGGTTGTCCTCGGGTCTGTTGTATGGAGTTTCGAGTAAAAAGGAGGCGTGGGACAGTTTTGGGTGGCGGGCCAGCCGGCGCAAAGCTTCAGTACCAATGAAGCCCTGACCGATGTGCCAATGGCGGTCAACTCTTGAGTTGAATTCGGCTCTTGAGTCGTTGAAATGAATTGCACGTACAGTCTTCGCGCCAACTTCCCGGTGCAGCGAATCGAGCGTTTTTTCCAGTCCATCGTCATGACGAATGTCATACCCGGCAGTGAAGGCGTGAGCCGTATCGAGACAAACGCCAAGTGGAAGGTCCGGACAGGCGGTTATTAGCTGGCGCAGATGGTCGAAACGATGGCCGATACACTCGCCCTGTCCCGCGGTGTTCTCAAGGAGAATTCGAAGTGAGCCGAAATGGAGCCCATCAGACGCGCGCTTCAAACTCTCCGCGCAGGTACGGATGCCGTCAGCTTCACAAGCTCCGCGAGCACTGCCCGGATGAACCACAAGATAGTCGGCGCCAAGGCGCACACCACGTTCCAACTCCTCGCGAAACGACCACCGCGACTTCTCCAACATCACTTCATCAGCAGCGGCCAGATTGATTAAGTAGTTAGCGTGAATTGCGACCGGCGAGATCTTTGTCTGGCGGCGCACCTGTTTGAACAGCTCAACTTCCTCGTCGCTAAGAGCCCTTGCCTTCCACCCTCGGGGATTACGCGAGAAGATTTGCAACGTTTGGCAGTCGAGTTCCTTCGACGTGAGTAAAGCCTTGTGCAATCCGCCCGTGATTGGCGCGTGAAAACCGATGCGCGGTATTTTGGTGCTTCGCAGTTTACCCTGTGCTTGCTGACTGCCGTTGAGTTGCTCCCTGGTCATTTCTGTACTTCTTCCATCAAGCGCAAGACATTTCCCCCGAGGATCTTAGCCACGTCAGTTTCGTTGTAACCACGTCGCAAGAGTTCGCGCGTCAAGTTTGGTAAATCTGCAACGGTCGCCAGATCGCTAAGCGTTATTTGCACACCATCGAAATCTGAACCAATACCAACATGATTCACGCCGACGAGCTTAACGATGTGATCGATGTGGTCCACCAGCCGCGATACGCTTACCGGTGGAAGGCGCTTTGCGTATTCAACCTGTCTGATGCGATCACGGGCTATCTTTTTATGGGCCACGTCACCGGTCTCTTCCTCTGACGCCTTTTCCACCATTGGTGCAATCGCCGCATCGACCTCCTTCTTTTTTTCCTCCCAGCTGGTTCCAGGAAAGCGGGATAGAAGAGCACGCAAACAACGCCGCGGCCTTTGGCAATGGCCCGGATCATTTCGTCATCGAGATTGCGACGTACATTTGCAATCGCCCGGCAGCCTGAGTGGGTGGCAATAATTGGCTTCGAAGACGTGTTGATGATGTCCCAAAAAGTCTTGTCCGAGACGTGGGAAACATCAACCATCATCCCCAGCCGATTCATCTCGCGAATGACAGTACGGCCAAAGTCATTCAAGCCGCGGGTTTGACCGATTTCGTCGTTCGACGAGCCTGCCCAAGACGTGCTTACGCTCCACGCCGGCGACATGTAGCGGACCCCGAGGTGGTAGTACCGCTCGACGTTCTCGAGCCGTTCGTCGATCGCATATCCTCCTTCAAGTCCCATAAGGGCGGCAATTTTGCCCTCCGAGGTGATCCTGTTGATGTCTGATGCCGACACCGCGAGAGCCCAGGTTTGGGGTTGACGCTCGGTCAGTTCTCTTACTGCGGTAATCTGGTCATCAGCGCGTTTCTGAGCTCCCGGCCCACCGCCACCGAACAGTTGCGGCTCTACCCAAATGGAAAAAAACTGAGCATCCAAACCGCCTTCCCTGGCCCGCACGGTGTCGAAGTGACCATCGGTCAGCCGCGCAGCGAGGTCGAGTCGTTCGTCAACCAGTCGCTGAGTTGTGTCGGCGTGCATATCAATCGCGATTGCTCGTCGATGGATTTGAAGCGGGTCGTTTTCGCGGTTGGTAACAACTTGAGGAGTCGAGGTGGGCTGCTGATCTGTTTGTTGAGTCATACGACAATTCGTAAAGAGAGCTGAAAGGGCAAGAGCCAGGGTTAAAATTACGCGATAAAGTGGGCCCGAAAACCTCTCTCCCGGAACCCGCGTGTGATTAGTAATCTTTACTTTTTGCAATATCATTCGCGATGGTACGTTGGCCAACTTCTCGACGCAAGTGTGCCTTGCAATGCGGAACAAAATTACTGTATTGTGCCTTGTCATATCACCTTGCGAGCTTGCGTTAGAAGGACCAGAACTATCGAGGATGCGTTCAGTTAAACGTATCTATCCTGCGATTGATAGCAAGGACCTTGCCCTTTCCTCGACTGATTTCCTTAAGGAGTAAAAGCACCATGTTCTCAAAAGATGGTAAAGCGAAAGACATCAAGACCGCCCGCATTTGCGACGTCGTGTGGCACGACGGAGAGTTCATTAGTTGGAACGACGCGCGAGTGCACGTGATGTCGCACGTGCTCCATTACGGTTCAAGCATTTTTGAGGGTATTCGGTGTTACTCAACTAAGAACGGACCTGCAGTGTTTCGTCTGAAGGAACACATGCAGCGGTTCCTGAATTCAGCAAAGATCTATCGCATGGATCACCCGTGGACGCTCGAGCAGTTGTGCGACGCTTCTGTCGATCTGGTTCGTCGCAGCGGCATGGACCAGTGCTACATTCGTCCCATTCTCTTTCGCAGTCTCGATGAACAGAACCCAGCGTTCGGCGTAAATCCTTTTCCCAATCCGCTGGCTTGTTACATTGGTGCCTGGGATTGGGGAAAATACCTCGGCGACGAAGCGATCGAGAAGGGAGTTGACGTCTGCGTATCAACCTGGAACCGGCTGACGCCAAACTCGATGCCTGCAATGGCCAAGAGTGGCGCCAATTACATGAACTCGCAACTGATAAAAATGGAAGCGCTGCTTAACGGCTTTGCCGAAGGAATAGCACTTGACGATCGTGGATATGTTTCCGAAGGCTCTGGCGAAAACATATTTATGGTGAGCGGCGACACGGTGCTAACGCCGCCGCTCTCGTCTTCCATACTCGCAGGTATCACACGGGATAGTGTGATTCAGATCTGCCACGAACTGGGGATAGCAATTAAGGAACGCAGCATTCAACGAGCTGCACTTTATGTTGCCGACGAGCTGTTCTTTTCAGGCACCGCGGCTGAGATCACGCCCATTCGTTCGGTTGATCGCATAACCGTTGGCAAAGGGGGTCGAGGCGAAGTGACGGCTCGCATTCAGAGCGCCTTTTTTGAAATTACCAAAGGGGAGCGACAAGCTCCTGGCGATTGGCTTACCTACGTCAATGCGGCCAACACGCTGGACGCGAAGAACAACGGGCACAGTAGCCGGGAGATGGCCGACTCAACTTCCACCCGCGAGAGCCAACCAAGCCTCAGGTATCAAACGGCATCCAGCGACTGAACTCTGGAAACCAGGTCGAAAACAATAGCGAGCAGGCCAAACTGCTCGCTATTTTTCTTGTTGCGCCCGGCAGGGCGCACTCACTTGGGAGTGAAAGTCTCCTATGGACCTGACAGGGGGAACCACTAGCCGGACGGCAAGGGTGTTGCGCCTGGCGTTATCTCACGATGCAACCATGAGCGAGCCAGCCGCCATTCGCGTTCGACAGTTGCCGTCGACACATCCAACAAGTCCGCTATCTCCGGAAATGTAAAGCCGCCAAAGTAACGATACTCCACAATCTTCGACTTGCGTTGGTCGAGCTGAGCTAATTTGGTTAACGCTCTATCGAGAATGAGCAGCTCCTCCGATTTCTGTGTGGACAATTGCCTCGCGGCGGAAATATTAAGATGCTCGGCCCCGCCACCCCGCTTGATCGCTAGTTGTTCTCGGGCGTGCTCAACCAACACCTGCCTCATCCGTCGAGCAACAATCGCGTAAAAGTGAACGCGGCTGTGCCAGACAGGATTTTTGACATGAATGAACCGCATGAGAGCTTCATGGATCAGGGCGGTGGTTTGCAGCGTATGTCCGGCGCGCTCTCGCGTCATATAAGAATGGGCGATTCGTCGCAGTTCGCCATCGACCAAGGGAACTAACTTCTCGAAAGCCTCTGCGTCTCCATTGCTCCAAGCCTGAAGCAAGTTAGTGATGTCATGTTTTTCCGTCATGTAAGGCGGCGTTCTAAGCGTCAGTTGCGAGGTGGTTGAAGACTGAGATTCAACGGGTTAAGAACCAGAGTCAACGCGTTAAGAACCAGATTCTGACCCGACCCGGCAAACATTTATTGGATTCAATGCTGGGTTGCGACCCAGAACTTCGCCATATCTAACAGGAGGCCACCTGCACAAGGCAAGGGACTTTGGGTGGGTCTTTGATGGATATAGCGAGTAGCGTAGATAGCTCAATAAAGGGGATGGTCGCCGAGTAGCCAAATTTAGGGCGTGTCGATGTTTCAAAATCTTGCCATAACGGGGGCAGCTGTAATAGATTCTGGCGCAGATCCTCGAAGCCAATCGTCGGTTTTCGGCCGGAAACGGCGTGGTGGTTGCGTTTCTCTCAATTCGTCGTCCTTTGCTCGTAGCGCTTTCTTCTTAACTGAAGGACGACATCGACACGCACGCTACTCGCCGAAGGAAATCAGGTTAAGCGCCTCTTTTTAGTTGAGCTTGGTAGACGCCTTCTCGCGGTTCGGCGCGTCTGCGGTCTGGCTATTCCGGCCGCACGTTTCCGACCAATCCTCAAGGTGATGCTCGATATGAACTCGCAGCGATGGTCTCAAATCGAAGAGCTCTATTACTCCGCTCTACCTCTGGGCCAGCGCGAACGGCGCATTTTCATCGAGAAAGCATGTAGCGATTCGGTTTTGCGTGAGGAAGTAAGTTCGCTCCTCGAATCTGACGAGTCATCTGGAGATTTCCTCGAAACCTCGATTCTTCAGATGGGTTTACGGATTCTTGTCGACAGTAGTTTGCGGAGCGCAGCAACAGAGACCGAATGTGAAGCAGACAAACCAGTTCCAGACAAACTTCTCGGTACGACTGTGGGGGGCCGTTACGAAATTGTCGAAAAACTGGGCAGCGGTGGAGTCGGTGACGTCTACCGGGCTCGAGACAGGAACGTGCTGTTCCGAACTGTCGTAGTCAAAGTCCTGAAAGACTCTTCATTGAACAAGCCTTGGATTGTCGCGAAGTTTCAGCAGGAAATCGAAGCGCTTACCAAGATTTCTGATCCCGGGGTGGTCGGGATTTTCGATGCCGGTTGGCTGCCGGAAGGAAAGCCGTACCTGGTAATGGAATTGGTTGAAGGATGCAATCTGCGAGAGTTTATTCAACGCAACGGGTCAAACGGCAGTTTGGATCTGCAAGAGATCGCCGAAATAGTTAGGCAAGTCGGACGAACGATCACCTCTGCGCATGCCGCCAAGGTGGTGCACCGCGATTTGAAGCCGGCAAACATAATGATTCGTCGAAACGTGAGCGGCGATCTCCAGGTGAAGGTTATTGATTTTGGAATTGCGAAGATTGCTAATTCAGCAATAGGTGACGTGACCACGACGGGTCTTATCGCCGGCACTGTTTACTACATGGCACCCGAACAGTTGTTGGGCCGAAAGGTTACGGCATCCAGCGATATTTACGCGCTGGGCGTTATTGCGTACGAACTGGTAACTGGACGCCGGCCCTTCAACCCAGAGAGTCCAGCCGCTTTGCCCGACTTACAGAGAGTCGGAGTGAAAGTCTTACCAAAACACTTGCGTCCCGCTTTACCCACCGTGGCCCAAAACGAGATGTTGAAGGCACTCTCCTGGCTTCCGGCCGATCGTCATCAAAGCGCACGCGATTTTGGCGGTGCGCTTGCCGAAGCTCTAAATGCGGATGATTCATTGAATGAAACGGCCACCAATGAAGTGGCCCAAGCCATATCGGCTGCCAAATGGCCCGCGACCGTCCAAAGCCGAAACAATCTCAAGAAGCACTTGCCGCGGCTGACCTTCCAAAAACTGGCGCTGGCGGCGATTGCGGCGGTTGGTGTTGGAGTGCTCCTAGTAATGGCTTTTTCGTCTTGGACGCTTAACTCAAGTAATGACGTTGCGCAGCTCACATATTCCTTAACCGTACAAAAGATGCGGAACGATAAAGAGCACGAAAGTCCTTTCCAATCGGCCGGAAACTACATCTTCGAGACTGGTTATCGATTTCGTGTGAACGCCCGACCACATCAAGCTGGATATTTCTACATATTCAATGAAGGACCAACCGATGAGGGTAGTTTCAGCCTAACGCTAATCTATCCGATACCATCCGCAAACGGTGGATCAGCAAGAGTTGAAGCAGCTCAGCCACTACAAACAGATTGGAACCAATTTGCAGGGGGAACGGGCACTGAACAGTTCTGGATAGTCTGGTCTGGTAGTCCCGTGTCGGAACTTGAAATGGCTCGGGATGACGCCTTCAAAAATGAAAAGGGAGCTGTGACAGATCCGGCGCTGGGACGAATCGTCCGCGAGTTTCTGTTACGAAACTCAGCCGCTAACCTCCAGAGTAAAACTGACACGGTTAAGGAGGAGACTACGATCAACGCCGGGGGCGATTTGCTGGTCAAACTGCTGGAGCTTAAACATCGATAGGATTTTCAGTAGGAGCTAAGTTTTGAAACACTACTGGAGGCAGATATGAATCTTCATACACATCAACTGACACGACGTAAAGTCATGACCAGATTTTCATTGCTCTTCGCCATCATGTCAGTTGGATTTCTGATTAGTGGTCGGGTAGCCGTCCTGCCGCAGACTCCACCGCAGACACGCGAAATCATCTCCGATGCCTTTACGAAACACCGCCGGCAAGGAACATCCACGCACGTGTCGGCGAAAAACTCTCAGCGGCAAAACTTAAACGGCACACAGTCGAAGGCTAAAAAGCCTCGAGCTTATCGCCTTGCTTACTCGACGGTTGCTAATCCCGCGGCAGTGAACCACCGGGTGGCCCAGTTAGGAATCACCGTGTGGAAACTTCGTCCCGTAACAGTCAGTGACAAGGGCGCCACGATATTGGTGCGAGACGAGGGCACCGCCTCCGAATGGGTGCCAGAAAGGGTGCATTCCGATACGAAGTTTCGCGAAGGGGACTACGTGAGGTTAAGTATTGAATCACCCAAAACAGGGTATTTGTACATCGTGAATCGTGACATATTTGCCGATGGTTCAGTCGGCGAGGCGAAGTTAATTTATCCGTGGAAGGGCATGAGGGTGGGCGACAATCTCGTTCGTCCGGGGAGAATCGTTGATATTCCAGCCCAGGAAGATAATCCGGGCTATTTCACCGCTCGACCGCGACAATCAAAACAAGCAGGCGAACTCCTGACTTTCATTGTTTCCAGAGCCCCACTCGACCTACCGGTTTCCGATCAACGGTTGCCAATGTCCAGGGCTCAGCTGGGCCGGTGGGAAAAGCTGTGGGGCTCACAAGCTGAGCGCTTCGAGATGGACGGTGGCGTGGGTGAGATCTGGACCACCCAGGAACAGCAAGCGTCCCTAAGATTGCGAGCCAGACAACTGACTCGTGACGATCCAGCGCCACAAACCATTTATCGAGCGGCTCCTTCAAACAGACAGGCGTTTCTGGTGAACCTGAAGCTGGCATACCAACAAGAGTAATGGTGTTTCAACAGTTGACCGAACCCGTGCTTCTCACGAAATGAAAGAACTGCCGTCAGTCTTAATTGTTTAGCGCAGGCCCGGTCTACCTGGCCAGGATTAGCGCGAGTTCGCTTCTCGTTGTAGATGCGCAAGTTTTTTATTCCCCAGGAGGGATCAATGCCCCGACGATCTGTTCCTCTCGCTCCGGTTGTTTCTAATCAGCACCGGTCAATCATAGTCATCACCTTCATGACGGCGATTGTCCTCGCAGTATTCTTAACCCAACCCAGAATGGCAGACTCCGCCAACCAGGGGGTCCTGAAAAACGATGCCGCGCGCGGGACGCAGAAAAAGTCACCCCGAAAACAGAAGGCAAGACCCGCAACTGAAGAGGCCAGTCAGACGGCGACCCGAGGGATAGTTGCGACCGACGTTCCTGACTTCAAGGCGGATACGTCAGCCCATGCACTCATTATTGGCATTTCCTCCTATGCCAATCTCCGCGCCCAGGACCAATTGAAATTTGCGGACGCCGATGCCCAGGCGTTGCGCAATTTCCTCGTTAGCGACAAGGGTGGTTTCAAGGAAAGTAACGTCGTGTTGCTACTCAACGAGCAGGCGACTCGCGCCGAGATCTTGCGCGAACTGAGCCGGCTTCAGACTGTCAGTGGTCCTACCAGTCTGGTCCTGGTTTTCTTCGCCGGTCATGGCGTAGTCAACAAGGCCGGCCAGGCTTTCTTGATCGCGTCTGACACCAAGGCGGACGACCTTCATGCCAGCGGACTCGACATGATCACGGTCAATACCACACTGCAAAACATGCGGGCTAGGAGCGTCGTGATCATGAGTGACGCGTGTCACGCCGCGGCGATTGCTAACACACTTAACTCCGGCACCATCACAAACCTCTCAGCCAAAGACTTTGACGCCCCTTCGCAACGTCAAGACAGTTCTTCGTTCATCTTCTCCGCTGCTTCTCCCTCCCAATCGTCATACGAAGACGCGACTTTACGACACGGGCTGTTCACACATTTCATGCTCAAAGGCCTGGAAGGAGAGTCTGACAGCGATACTAACGGCGTAGTTACGTCCAAAGAACTGTATGAATACGTCAATCGATCGCTCGAGCAGGAAAGCCGCAAAAGAAACATCAGCCAGATCCCGGAATACAATTTGGCATACGATCGGTCTATTCCGCTGGCGATCACTAATGAATCGGGCCGCGCTGAATACCAAAAGTGGTTTAAAGACGATCCGTGGATTGCGCGGACGATAGCCTCGTTTGATGAGGCGCTCCATCGAAACTGGCTCACGACGCCGGTCGGTCATAGCGCTTGGGATTACTATGAGAGACTTAAGAACTACGTGACGGCGAGCGCAGTCGTTGACCAGAAGCGCGATGAATTGCTCAAGAAGATCATCTCCGAAGCCGATAAGCTAATTGAGCAATCACCAACTGATCCGGGCAGGTGGAGCCAGGCGAGCAACAATCTGGAAAAGGCCTATCAGATCACCCGGGACAACAACGTCCTGGCCAAGCAGTTTTTCTGCTCGGTCATCTCCTACAGCCAATCCGGCGAAGCAGCTCGCGCTGAGAGCAAGTGTGACGCCACGCTTGATCTTATTGAGAGTGGTGGTCGCACCGATCCGCTCCTGAGCGTCCGAATCGGACAGTTTTATACGACCCTAAAAGCCTGGGAGAAATCCCGCCGGGCTTACCGCCTGGCGGTGAGCAAAACTTCCAATGAAACCTGGCTCACCGAATATGCCGAGGTCTTGGTACATCTCAGCGTCTTCGACGAAGCTGAGACGCAGTTGCGACGTGCTTTGACGACGAATCCGAACCATCTGAGGGCGCTAATCAGAATTAGCGACATTCTGCTTCGAGTTCCGAAGAAAGATCGGGTGGCAGAGGCCCTTCGCCACATTAACCATGCGCGTCAGCTCAAACCGGAAGATCTCGATAGTGAGCAGGTCTTTGGTCGGGTGATGCTGGCTTTCGGAGAAACCTCAAAAGCCATTGACTCTCTCTTGAAGGTCGCTCGTACGTTGCCCACCGGCGAAAAGAGAGACGAGGCACTCTTCTACCTGAGTCAATCCTACTGGCGTTCTGGCCACCTGGATCGCGCCGTCTCCGCGTTACGCGAGGCGGAAGTAAGTGGCTCCCAGAACTTGAAGGTTTTTGACTTGCTCGCAGTGTTGCTGGATGAACTTGGAGACGTGCAAGGCGCTATCGGAGCAGCGCAGCGCGCCGTCGTGCTAACTCGACAGAAACCGGAGAACGCTGAGCGAGAGCATCTGGTAGCCGAATATTTCGAGCGCAACGGACGTTTGGTTGACGCCGCACACAAATACCGTGATGCCGAACGACTTTCAACGGACGCTAAGCTTCGCAGCTCCTGGGACAATCGGGCGCGGGCGCTTTATCTGCGAAGCGGATTGAATCAAGAAGCCAATGTGCCGAGGCGGCCATCGCTTGCCGACATTAAGCAGCCCGGGCAATCATCGCCGATTATTGTCCCGGGTGGACTCGAAGCGCTGGCGCGCCTCACCGGCATTCGGCTAACGGCCGAGGATCCAGTCGGTTTGGCAAGAATTTTTGACGCCTGTCTTCGCAATCCAAATCTACGTTCAACTCTCATTAGGTTTTACGGCGACTACCCTGAGTTCATTAAGAAAGGAACGATGAGAGGCAGCACTCTCAGCGGCATCCTGAACCTGCCATCGTCGAGTCAAACGCAATCTGCCGAAGCCAGAGAGGCGCTCAAATTTTTTGGCGTTAACGACAAGAAGGGAAGCCGACAGATAAAACTCAAAGAGTTTGAATCCCGCCGTTACATTCTCGAAGCGCTTGGAGGTAATGGCATCCGACTGCAAAAGGGGGAAGAGGTCACAATGAGTTTTAGGAATGATGAACTTACCGCTGGCGAGGGTATGGAAACATGGATCTCATTTGTGAAAGATGGTCCGAAGGCCAAGCCGGAGGAACAATTGCTGCTCTTCCTGAAGGACCAACAGGCAATGAAACTCTACGTGGGTTTCTCATTAATTCCTGACGCGGCGGCCAAACAGTTTCGTGGTCTAGTTGTGACCAAAGAAAACGTTGAGACTCTACCTGACAGCTTGTACTTCGCGGCTCCCTACCTGCGCTTTGATGGACACGGAAAGCTGGACGTTCCCGGACAACGACAGGGCGAGTCAAACTGGCAGCGATTGCTAAAAAGTGAAGTCCCACACTTGCCCTTGAGATCGTTGTTTGCCAAGGACAATGGCGGAGCGCTTTACCTTTTTTGCGCACTCTCAAGCGCTGGCGACGTCGGCAATTTCATTGCTCGCTCAAATAGTTTCGATCAGGTTTTTCGCATGTTCGATCAAGCGAAAGTTCCTGGGGGGCGCAGTCCTTTCGATTTCATCGATCTCTTGCGGCTGATGACGGTGGAAAAGGGACAGCTGCGGCTTCCGCGAGTGGCAGACGTCTGGCGAAGTTCTCCGAACGACACCGGTGATCCGGTGATGAGGTTTATTTCTTCGATGGGCAAGATGGCGCCCGGGCGCGAGATTCCCCTGGTTAAGGTGCTCGCCATGTTAACTGCCATCGAACGCGAACGTCCGGAATGGACAAGCGATCAAGGTACGGTGCAGCTCATCGCCACTACCGTCGGTGCAAATAAGGAGTCGCTGCTGGAAGTTGCGCTTGACCTGGAAATGAGCAAAAAGCAACTGATCGAGTACTTGACACTCGTTAATCGAATCGACTCGATGCCGGCTTCGGCCGACAAGACGACCTCCCTCCGATTATTTCAAGCGACCTTCGAAATACTCCGGCGCGTGTCTAAAAACTCTTTGCAACCGCCTACCCGAATCGGCGAACTGACTGATCAACTTCTCAAGCTTGATCCGTCAACGAGTAATTATGGATTGCAAGTGGCTTACTTCATCAGGTTTGAGTTGCTCCGCACGGAACCCAAGACGGTCGGCAGTGAGGTTGAGGAAACGTTGATAGCGTTACTGGCGGACGCGCCTGCGATTGAACTGCCTCCTCCCGGTAAAGACGAAACTGGCACCACAAAGCTGGCGCCGGAATCAGCACGACTGCTGCAAGTTTCCGCGGTGGCAGCGGAGCAGATTAGGAAGTTCCTGACGGACCAGAAACATACCCGGTTGGGGGCGGTGCTCGACGCACAAATTGCGCTTGACGATCTTGACAAGAATCTCTCCTCAGCCGAGGCGTTGACGAAACTCAAGGAATCGGTCGCGAAGTTTTGGGAGCCAGAACCAGAGCCGGATCTCAAGAAGAAGAAATCCAAAAAACCGATTGTCCGCGAACCAACGCTGAGGGAAACCGTAACGAATCAATCAGTTCCCGTCTCGTCGTCAACCATCGCGGCCATTCGAATTCGCGTCAGCCCTCTGCTTGGGGAAGCACTGCTGGGTCAGGTCTACGCACTGGTGGCAGGTCCTGCCGCCGATCGCATTCCGTTCGAATCAGACTTGATCCGAAAACATGATTTCAGCGCTTCTCCGTGGGGTCCCACACAAGTCGACGCCAGCGGTCGCATCACCGGCAACTTAGTGCGATTGAACCAGGCAATCGCGCGGGTCTCGACAGCTGCTTCCGTTTTCGGCGCACCACGTTCAGCATTCGTGGAAGCCACTCTAAGTTCATTCGATCTTGTCAGGCATGGTTGGGTGACCAGGGACGGTCACGAGTTTGTCGCTCGTACCATGGATCTTGGTGAAGACGTCCTGGCTCTTTATGTCCGGGCCGATCAGTCAACCGAAAAGGCTTTCCAGCAATTGGAGCGCTTCATGACACAGCGGCGCGCTCTAGCTGTAAGGCGGCTGGTCGAGCGTGGGGAGATCGCAGCGGCCATTCGTGAAATCAGTCCATCTGAGTTGTATGCATTGGGGAGGATTTACTTGAACTGGCGCCTGGCAACTGCCGAGTTGGAAGATCTCACCGGCGAACCTGGAGCTCTCGGGGCGCTCGCTCGCATCATCGCTCGCAATCAGACCGGCGGAGAGAGTGAAATCCCAAAACGATTGGAACAAGCAATCAACCAGTTCGGTATGACGACAATCTCTCGGACCGGCCTGAGTCGCCTCGAGCTCGGCGAGCCTGAGCCGTACGAGTTCTCCGTTGGTTTTCAAGACGATTATCGTTTGGCAGAGCGCGCTCAGGATTTGAAGCTGATGCTTGTGCGCAGGGCTCATCGTCTGGGCGGCGGCGCTATGTTTCCGCTAAGTCCAACACTGGCTCAGAAAATTCTCAGCAATACATTAATGCGGTCTCGCAAGGCGGCCGGAGGCACAGCGTCTCCCGAACGGGACTGGAAGAGCTTCGTACTGACAATTCAAGGCGTAAACGAAAAGGACTTTACCGCTGTGGTTGAGGAAATAGCGAAGTTTGGTTATGTGGGCTGGGTTGCCCGCAAGCGCTGGAGCGATTCACCCGTTGCCGAACGCGACTCGAAGTCGGAACCATAAGACCGGAGGGATATGTCCCAACTCAAAGCGGCAGCATTAGCGTGTCTGATTGCAGTTTGGATTGTTCCTGCTGTTGAAGGACAGAGCGAATCCAGGCGACAACTTGACCGCACCAAGAATTTAAGCGAAGAAATCCGGCAGAGCTACGAACGCCACCAGGCGGATGGACTTAAGATTACTATCTATCAGCTCGTCTCAAATCAAATGCGCCCCGTGAACCCTGGCCAGTCATTCACGGCCGGCGACCGCATCAAAATAAAGTTTGAAAGCAATTTTGACGGCTACGTTTACGTGATCAACGTCACACCCACCGGCGAGAGGCGGCTACTCTTTCCCCGGCCATCGTCGCGACGAAATCAGGTGAGAGCCAGCCAGCAGTATGACATTCCAACGTCGGGAGAATTTCTGTTTGACAAAGATCCCGGTCTGGAGGTGCTGCAAATTCTGATGTCGAGATCTCAGGTTTACTTTCTGGAAGCGATTCTCGATCGAGGATCATTGAAATCTACGCATGTGCCGCTCGACAAGGGCGCTCTAAGGTCTCTCCGGAATCTTACAGGTAGTCCAACGAGACTGAAGGGCAGCGGGATCGCTACCGAAATAAAATCAAAGCGAACCGCCGGGTTGCAGACTCGAATCCTGACGCTGGAACCGAGAAGGGAAGGCAGCATCCTCGTACTGGCGAGTGCGAAGGGTACCAGTCGATTCGCGCCCGGAGAACTCTCTGTATTTGAAATCCGGTTGAACCATTATTAGTCGACACCGCATTTTGTCCTTATTTTGTCGTTCGCTGTTACTCGACAATTTCCCAACAGTTTTCGTGGTATTTCCCCGCCTACCGCCTCTTCTTTGTGCAATCCCCAAGGTTGAACCGTTTTAGAGTCAACAATCCCACCCTGCGTCTGTTTTCCCCACGTACTTCGTTCGCTCAAAGTCCATTAAAAAATTCTTGTTCACGACGTGACGTGATTCTCAGCCCGCTTGCGCCATGTTGTTTAGAACGCCGGAAAGGTGAAGCGAAAGAAAGCAATCCGATTCGGTCTTATCACTTCATTTACCAAAGGAAACGTTTATGAACGTTCAAATCACCACCCTTAAATGCGCTCTGGTGTTGTGCCTCGTCATTTCTCCGATGGTTGCTGCGCAGAGCGATGGCACTGCCGGCGCCGAACTTCTGACTAATGACAAAATCGTCACCCTGGTAAAGGCCGAGCTGCCGCCGAGCATCATCGTCAACAAGATTCGCAACTCGCGGACGAATTTTGACACTTCAACTGAGGAATTGATTCGACTTCAGAAAGCACGCGTTCCGTCGGAAGTAATCAGCGCCATGGTCGAAGCTTCCAGCCACGCGTCAGCGGTGACTTCGCGCCTCGGAGCGGGCGACGTTTCAAAGATAGATCCGAATGATCCGCGAGCGTCGCATGAAGCGGGTATTTACCTCTACCAGGAAAAGAATGGGCTGAAGAAGATGACGCAATTAGAGCCTTCAATTTCGAAACAAACCAAAACCGGCGGATTCTTTGCTTCGGCGATGACTTACGGAATCGCCAAGATCAAATTCAAAGCGGCGTTATCAGGTGGGTCTGCGGCGCTGCAAATCGATGACGCGCGTCCGGTCTTCTACTTTTACTTTGAGGTGAAGAGTTCCGGGCTCAGCAGCTCGAGCTCTTATACGACGAATCCCAACGAGTTTGTCTTAGTCAGGTTCAATGCGAAAGCCAACGCCCGCGAAGTCACAGTTTCCCAGGCGAATGCCTTCGGAATTCAAAGCGGCGCTATGGACAAGTCGTCACGGGCTTTCAACTACGAAAAGATTGCCCCTGGTGTCTACAAAGTCACTCCGCAAGCCGATCTCGCTGAAGGTGAATACGGTTTCTATAACGGCGCGGGCGCTGGTCCGAGCGGTGGCGCGAAGATTTTTGATTTCGGGATTAAGCGGGCTGAGTAGCTTGGAACTCACCTTGTCCAAAACAGTTCGTTTGTTCATTCCCTTATGGAGAGTGCAATGAAGTTAAGCAAATCAATCATGCTCTTGGTCATCGCCCTTGGTGTCAGCTTGGTTCCCGTTTTTCAAGTCGGCAACACCGCTACAACACTTCAAGGGCAGCTCAATCTCGAGGCGTCTGACCTAGGGCAATATGTCCTAATAACCTGGAAAGCCGGGACCGATTCGGGAATCCAAGGCTACAACGTATATCGATCTCTGAAAGATCTGGATCAGTGGACTAAGTTAAACGATGAGCCAATTCCTTTCGCAAGCTTTGCGGACTTCTCGGCGCCCAGAAACAGCTCGCTGATATACAAAGTCATTTCATTGAGCAAGAATTACGATGAAGATCCAAACGCTGCCGTTGTGGAAATAACAACAACGAATGTGTTTGGTATTACTGGGCCTGAAGAACTTTTGTCGGATACCGACGGCCTGGATCAGTCTACTATCCCACCGCTGTTTGTTAACGGATTGTTCCTGATTTGGCCCTTAGCTACTGATAATCGAGCACAACTAGGTAACGATTACGCACAATTCAATTTTGTATCGTCGAACAAGTTCCATACAGGCCTCGATTTGGCTGTTTCCTCCGGAACGGGGGTTCGTGCAGCAGCCGCCGGCCGAGTGGTTAAGATTCAAGAGAATGATACGACCAGCAGCTGCGGTGGCGGTCCTGGCACCGGATGCGAGGATCACGGGTATGGGACAACGGTTATAGTTCAACACGATGTGCCCGGCGGAGTTGTCTACACTCAATACTCACACATGAGTTCGGTTGCGGCGAATATCCTGTCGGCTTGTGGTCCTGTAGATGCAGGTCGAAGAAAGCGGCGCACCTGCACTAATCCGGTCTCAATTACCCCAGGAACAACACTCGGCCTTAGTGGTTCTTCGTGTTACGGAACTTCCGGATCGGGCTGCGGAGGTCCACACCTGCACTTTGAAGTGAAGACCTTTGGTACGCTTGGGACATTGGGTGACGACTCGGGCCAGTTTGGCTATACAACTCTCCATCCCGACCAACACGGTTACCGTGATCCGGTTGTAAACATTCATTCCACGGTCGGAATTTCGCCCTCATTTCGTGTGCGAGTGTTAAGCGCGGTGAACCTTCGAGTTGGTCCTGGAGGCGATGGCGGCAGCAGTTACCGAACCGTTAGGGGACTAAATGAAGGGGAGGAGTATGACGTAATAAGAAGGTCAGGGTCGACAACAGTGCCAAGCTGTCCAGGTGGTTGGTATCAGATTCGACCAGTGAATGGTAGTCGTTTTACAGATACGACTCTTGGCGGCCAGATTCCTGAAGGCTGGGTCTGTGCCAATTTCGTAGGCGGCAGCGGTGGCGGTGCGTGCTCCATCGTCGCTGGACAAGGAACAGCCGGTTCGGAGCTCACGGCATTTCAAAACGCCTACAACGTTATTGGAGGTCAATCCGTTTTGGGGTGTGCGACAGCCGCCGTACGGACTGATGGTTTTACCTCATTCGCTGGAACGCGAGGACATTTTCAAACTTTCAGCAATGGAGAAATCGAGTACATCTCCACGGGAAGCCGAGCCGGACAAGCCTACGCAATCAAGAACCCTTTCAACACGAAATGGGCCTCCTTTGGATTTAGTGCCAATAATCCGCTTGGCTACCCGATCGATAGTCTCACCCGAGGAACGCCTTCATGTGCCGGCACCAATCACGAGTATCAGAGCTTTGAAGGCGGTTCGCTGACTCATCACTTGAGTGGCTCCAGATCGGGTTTGGTATTTGAAGTTCACGGCGCAATTCATTCGAAATGGAGTAACAAAGGATTTGCGAGTTGTCCGCTTGGGCTTCCGACCAGCGATGAGCGAGCCACCGCCCAGTCAGGTGCCAGCAACCGAACTGGCCGTGTGAGCGACTTTGAGCGTGGTCATATCCACTGGTGGACAAACGCCCCGCAAGCATTCGAGACCCATGGAGCTATTGACGCTTTATACATCGGCATGGGCGGCGTTGAGAGTTGGCTCGGTTTTCCGACGTCAGATGAGTACATCTCGCAAGCCGGTTTTCCCAGAAACGATTTCGAAGGCGGATTCATTACTACCCTGGACGGAGTTAACTATCAGGCATTTCGCTTTGGGAGCCCGAGTCCTAGTCCCACACCGCCTCCGACTCCGAACCCAACCCCAGTCAACAATAATTTCGCTAATTCCCAGACAGTCAACGGCAGCGTTGGCACTATCACCGGCAACAACGTCGGCGCCACAAAAGAAGCAGGCGAGCCTAATCATGCGGGCAATGCCGGCGGCCGATCGGTTTGGTACCGTTGGCAGGCGCCAAGCAACGGAGCGGTGACCTTCGCCACCACAGGCAGCAGCTTTGACACATTACTGGCGGCGTATACGGGTTCAAGTGTTAGCAGTCTTAGTCTCGTGGCTGAGAACGATGACGTCAACAACACACTTCAAAGCGCGGTGACATTCAATGCGCAGAGTGGTGTGACTTACAGAATCGCGATTGATGGATTTAACGCGGTCACGGGAAACATCGTTCTTGGTTGGAACTTCACTCCCACGCCAACGCCCACACCCACGCCGACACCTACTCCCACGCCAACACCGGGGCCTACTCCGAGCGGAACGCCCACGCCGTCGCCCACACCCGCAACTTCAATACGCTTCAGTGACTTCAGTTACGAAGTCGGTGAGGGCGGCGGTAGCGCGACGGTAGTAGTGGAACGACTCGGAGATGTATCGCGCGCTATTACATTCAGCTACACATCCAGCGATACGGCAGGCCCTGCTCACTGTGGAATTCTGAGTGGAAGCGCCTCTTCGCGTTGCGATTACCTCAGCTCGATGGGCAATCTCGAATTTGCTCCCGGCGAAAGTTCCAAAGCCATCTCACTCTCCGTAGTGGATGATGCCTACGCCGAGGGCCGGGAGATTTTCACAATCAGTCTCAGCAACCCCAGCGGCGCCGTTCTTGGTTCGCCCGGCGTGGCGACGGTAAACATAACTGACAACGAAACTGTTAACGGAACAAATCCAATCGATCACGCGACGTTCTTCGTCCGCGAGCATTACATGGACTTTCTCAACCGCGAACCAGATGCCGCCGGTCTGGCCTTCTGGACTAGTGAGATTGCGTCATGCGGCACAAACGTGCAATGCATCGACGTGAAGCGCACCAATGTCTCGGCCGGATTCTTCCTATCGATAGAGTTTCAGGAAACCGGCTACCTCGCTTACCGCATGTACAAAGTTGCTTATGGCGATGCTACATCACCCAATGTGGCTATTCCGGTACCCATTATCCGGCTGAATGAGTTTCTGTCGGATGCCCAACGAATTGGCCGAGGCGTGCAGGTCGGTGTGGGCAGTTGGCAAAGTCAACTGGAAGCAAATAAGAATGCTTTCGCACGCGAGTTCGTGCTGACGCCGAGATTCCTCGTTCACTTTCCACTAACGATGACCGCCACCCAATTCGTTGACAGACTGAATGAAAACGCGGGTGGGGTACTGTCTTCTGCCGAGCGTCAGCAACTGATTAATGAATTGGCCGTCGCTTCGGATGCGAACCAGGGGAGAGCAAGCGTCATTCGGAAGGTCGCTGAAGATACTGATTTGCGCCAGCGCGAGACCAACCGGGCGTTTGTTCTGATGCAGTACTACGGATATCTGCGTCGCAATCCGGACGACCCACAGGACATTGACTTTCGAGGATGGGAATTCTGGTTAAATAAGCTGAATCAATTCAACGGCAATTTCGTCGAGGCTGAGATGGTTAAGGCGTTCATAGTTTCTCTGGAATATCGACATCGCTTTGGCCACTAGTTGGTTTGAAGCTATCTGATCCTCACGGTCTTAGGTTTCACTAAGTCCGGATGTAACCGAAAGTGTTTGGTAACAAAACCCGCGCGGGATGTTTTGGTCGCGCGGGTTTTTTATTTCTTGTTGCGCCCGGCAGGGCGCAATCGGTGACCGGCGGTTGAAACAGCGGTAGTTGTTAGCTTTTTCCGCTGCTGGAACCGAATCACGGTCGCTCAGAACCTTTTCGTTGACGTTCGTCAGAGCCGCGGGCTATTATCCATACAGCCCTCCTCAGGTCTCACTGAGGACGACCCGCTCAAAGAGCCTACGCTTTTCACCCAACGCCCAGAAAACTCCGGCTCACTTCCTCTTAAAAATTCGAAAGGTATTGAAGTTTACCTATGCCTCCAAAAATTGATGACTTGCTAAAAGTAGCCACCGGCCACGGTGCGTCTGACCTTCACATCAAGGTTGGTTCGTTTCCCGTAATGCGCATCGGAGGTGAACTGCACCCCGTCAATGACGCTCCTCGCCTGAAACCCGAAGACACGTTGGACATGGCGTTCGCAATGATGTCGAATCGCCAGAAACAGCGTTTCAAAGAGATCTCGGAAGTAGACATCGCTTATGGCGTGGCCGGACTTGGACGGTTTCGCGCGAACATTTTTCAACAGCGTGGCACAGTCAGCATTGTTCTGCGCGTCATCCCCGATCAACAAAAGACCACCAGCGAGCTGGGATTGCCTCCCGTGATCGATCGCATTACTAAGGAGAGACGCGGATTGATTCTTGTGACCGGCTCAACCGGCTCAGGAAAATCCACGACCCTCGCTGCAATGATTGATCGCATAAATGCGATGCGCAGCGGTCATATCGTTACCATTGAAGATCCAATCGAATTCCTGCATCGCGATAAACTCGCATTCGTAAGCCAGCGCGAAGTGGACGTCGATACACGTTCTTTTGCGGAAGCCTTGCGCGGGGCCCTGCGACAGGATCCGGACGTGATCCTGGTTGGTGAAATGCGCGACCATGAGACGATTGAAACCGCGTTGACCGCGGCCGAAACCGGGCACCTGGTGCTTTCGACCCTTCACACGCTCGACGCGACTGAAACTATTACCCGCGTTGTTTCCTCGTTCCCTGCGCACCAACAAAGGTCAGTACGCATTCAGCTCGCCGGCATTCTCAAAGGAGTTATCTCGATGCGTTTGGTGCGGGCTGCGAAGGGAGCTGGGCGCGTGCCGGCAGTAGAAGTTATGGTGTCGACAGGGTTGATTCGCGATTACATCGTAAATGAAGAGAAGACCTACTTGATTAGGGAGGCGATTGCAGCGGGAACTTCGCAATACGGTATGCAGACTTTTGATCAGTCGTTGTTTCATCTGGTCCAGTCTGGTCTCATATCGCTGGATGAAGCCCTTCACAATGCGAGCAACGCTGACGAGTTTAAGATGCGAGTCTCCGGAATCATGTCTTCCGAACAGGCGATCACCAGCATGAGCCCTGGTGGTACGGGGGCGCTGCGGTCGATAGATAAGGAAGATTTTTTGGTGGAGCGGTGAGTTTAGTTAGGGGAAAAAGAAATCATTGGTCATATATCATTTGACATTTCTCAATTGTCATTGAAAACGCGGGCCGTCGCTAACGCGTGTACTTTGTTGCACGCATACCGACAAGGGAGCAACATCACCGTCCAAATGACAAATGAGAAATGTCAAATGATATATGACCAGTGATTCTTTTTATCCGCCTCCTCTTAGTTCACCCGCAACCTCCGCATAACCCGCACTCCTGATCGCCAGTCTTCATTAATATCGAATCGATAGATCTCAATGTCGGGCGCAATCAAGCGCGCCAGCGTCTGAAACGCCGGATGAACTCTGAGTGTCGGCGCCACCAGATATACCAGCGGCGATTCATCGCTGATTTTTCGTTGGCCAAAAAGCTTAGCTCGCTGAATGTGTCCGCGTCGCCGATGCGCTTCCACACGTTGCCAGTAGTCTGCGCCCTGCAACACATGTTCACGATCTTCTGAAACTTTCAATTCGATTACCACCAAACGACCATCGCGTCGCAAGGCCAGGAGGTCAATGGGACGCACGCCGAGGCGGCCACCTTTCGACGTGCGAAACTGTGCATGCAGGGGAGCAATAATCAGTCCCGGATCGAGCTTCGTGATGTCGCGTCGCAGTAACGATTCAAGCCACGCTTCACCAGCTGTTCGATAAAGGGCGTGGCGGTAGTCTTGTGCTTTTGCGGATCTGTAGTCGTTAAGATCTCGCAGTAACAGACTCCAATTGTGCGCGGACGTCTCGTCCAGCAGTCGTCGGTGCGATCCTTCGAGCCCAAACCAGATGCGCTCCGTTTCCATGACCTTTCTCACTCGAGCAAAAGGTAATCCGAAGTAGCGGAGTGTTTGTCCGTGCCGTGCCTGCACGACATCGATTGCCTCGGGTGCATTGGCAACGATCGACTTTACAGCGTCACTACTAGCGTTCGCCTCAGGCACGCGCGGGAAACGGGACAGTCGTTTCTTCCATAGTTCTTTTCGTTCGGGACAATCAACCATCGTCAGCTGGCTCCATGCTTCGTCGATTTCGTACGCGACAATTGCATCCCTGAAGCTCTCCCGCAGCAGGGCAGTTCGCTGCACCAGTGGTTTGACAATTTCGGGTTCGATGACCAGCCACAGCTGTTGAATGAAAGGCGGCCGCGTCCGCTCTCCAATTCGGGTGAACCAGAGAAGCGCGGATGATAGGAAAGCATCGGTCTCACTCGGATGGCTGGAAGCAACTGAGGCCGTTACCGCGACACGTTGATGTTTAAGTCGCAGGATTATGCGTGCATAACGGCCGGGCTGACCGCGTCGAATTCCCGGACTCAATGACGCCCGTTCGATTGTCGTGCCGTTTAGCATGCTGCAGGCGAGTTGGGCCAGTTTTTCGGTACGCATCTGTCGAGCGGCTTTCACTGTCGCTGCCAGGGCACTGGCTGAAGCTCGGGGCACCAACTCGATCGTCGGACGTTCCGCGCCCATACGTCGTGAGGCTTGCAGGATCAATTTGTCGCCGGACCAGTCCCAACCACGGATGCGCCATGAGCGAGTACCTTTTTCTGTCCAACACGACAAGATCAAACGGCCATTGGCAACGCTGATGTCCAATTCACCCGGACGAAGCGCGTGGGTATCCCCATTGCTGAGGGTGTAGAACCACTCAGCGTGAGAACCAAACAATTCCGCGATGCGTTTTCTGGCTGCTTCGATCAGAAGAGGAGTTGTCAGACGTTCGAACCTGTGTGAGGTTTCCATGTCTCGGCACATCGTGAGAGATACTGCCTTTCTTTGCTACTTCTATCGTGTGCTACCATCGATGGTCAACCAAATTCCGACAATTCGGCAGTAGTCAATCTGAAATAATGAAGAACGTTTATCTCGTTGGATCGGTGCGAACACCAATCGGCCGCTTCGGAGGCACACTCGCATCGTGGACCGCAGCAGATCTCGGGGTGGCTGCGGCAAAAGAAGCGTTGCAACGCGCCGGTATTCGGCCAGACCAGGTTCAGAATTCCATTTGGGGATGCGCGCGACAGGCTGGAGGTGGACCAAACGTTGCCCGGCAGATCACTTATCGCGCCGGTGTGCCGGAGACAACGCCTGCATTCACGGTTAATCAGGCATGCGGTTCAGGCTTAAAAGCAATAATTCTCGGGGCTCAGCAGATTATGCTGGATCGTGCGGACGTGGTTCTGGCAGGCGGAACTGAAAGCATGTCGAGGGTGCCTTACTTTGCCGATCGCGCACGCTGGGGTGCTCGCATGGGCAATGTTGACTTGATTGACGGCATGTATCGCGATGGATTCAACGACCCCTTGTCTGGACTGGTGATGGGCGAGACCGCCGAAAATCTCGCGCGCGATTACGACATTCCTCGCCGGGAACAGGATGAATACGCCTTGCGCTCACAGCAACAAGCTCAGACGGCGATTGAATCGGGGCGGTTTCGTGACGAGGTGATGTCGCTGGAAATAAGTAACCGGGGTGAGTCGACGATATTTGATCGCGACGAACACTCCCGAGCAAACACGACGATCGAAGATCTTGGTAAACTTCAGCCAGTTTTTTCAAAGCAGGGAACCATCACCGCGGGCAATTCTTCAGGCATCACTGACGGTGCAGCTGCGTTGGTGGTAATGAGTGAAGCGGCCGTGAAGCAGTCGGGTGCTGGACCGCAAGTACGTATAGTCGACTATGAGATTGCTGGTGTGCCTCCTGAAATCATGGGAATTGGTCCGGTTCCGGCAGTGCGAGCGTTGCTCGAGCGGCAGCAACTCACGATGGCCGATATCGATTTGATTGAACTCAACGAAGCGTTCGCGGCGCAGGTGATTGCGTGCGATCGTGATCTGCGTTTCGATGCGGAACGACTAAACGTGAACGGCGGTGCGATCGCGCTGGGTCACCCGATCGGCTGCACCGGTGTAAGAATCACCACCACACTTCTTCATGAAATGGAAAAGCGCAAAGCGAAACGCGGGCTCGCCACACTTTGCGTTAGTGGTGGTATGGGCCTCGCACTTCTGGTTGAACGCGTGTGAGCCATTTCAAAAAAAACCGTCGTTCGCGAGTAGGAGTATCTACTCTTCTGTTGACCTCGCTTTGCACGGTATTGATCACAGGATGTCGTGGTTCGCAATCTCCTCACAACTCAAGTAGTGTTTCGACGACAGCAAATGCGATTTCGCTAGTTCCTCCTTTTACTACGCGTGAGCCGGCTACCTACCAGGCCGTGCGCATTGTCACCTCCAACGACGGATCATCGGGTGAACGAACCAGTAAAACTATCGTTGCGCGCGACGGTGAGAAGCGACGCGAAGAGTTCGTGAATGACGACGGAGAATCGGTGGTTTATCTGGACATCCCTTCTGGGCAATTTGTTTTGCTTCCATCGAGTCAGATGTTCGCAGATTTGAATCAGGAATCAGCCAACGCCGCCAGGAAAAACGCGGCAAACAGCTCGTCAGAGCTGTCGCCCGATTTGTTGCTTAATCAGGAACACTCAGGTTCGACTTATGAAAAAATCGGCACTGAACCTGTTGACGGACGGCCGACCGTTAAATACCGAGTTACCACCGCAAATCCGGGCCCAACCGGAGTGAAGACTGAAACTATGATCTGGATTGATGAATCTCTCGGAATGCCGATTAAGTCTGAAACAACCTCCAGTTTCGGCGAGCGTTCATCCATCTCGAGGGTGGAAGTTAAGGACATCAAACTCAGTGTTGAAGAACGACTCTTTGATTTGCCTGCGAATTACCGAAAAGTTGAGGTGGCCGTGATCCTCGACAAAACTCGAACGAATAAGCCGGCCCTTAAGAAAACCATTAGGCCAACCTCATCATGATTGGAAAGCATCGGAAAGAGGCATATCAAGGTTCCAATGGTGGCACCAGCCGCTCGATTTGAACTGGCTGACTCGTACTGGTTAAAAGGAAGGGATTTAAGGTGAAGAACATATCTGGCTTCAAACGTCTCCGTTATTGCGCCACCGTCGTAGTGCTCCTGATTGGAGTTGCTGGACTCTCCGTGGCCCAGACCCGCAGAACTCCAACCGCCCGACCGGCGCCGAGCTTACTTAACACACTTCCAGCTTCGGACGCAGTCGCCCTTGTAAGGTTGAAGCGTGCACTTGACGAGGCAATGCCCAAACTTCTCGCAGGCAATCCCGCTAAATTGACCGAGGTTAATTCTCAAATAGAGCACTTCAAGGTTCGTACAGGTCTCGATCTTCGTGCTTTCGACGAATTGGCATTAGGATTTCGATATACCCATCCGGCGGACGGAGTAACCAAGATACACACTGTGGGCATCGCCCGCGGCTCCTTTAATCCCGCGGCGATAGTCGCGGCCGGTCGCGCAACCGCCAACGGCAAATACGTGGAAGAGAAGTACCAGGGCCGAAGCGTGCACGTCTTCACTTTGGATCAGCAGCTGAGATTGTTCGGTTTGCTGGATGTGCATGTAAGCGAACTGGCGGTCGCACCTCTCGACTCAAATACTCTGGCGCTCGGCAATTTGGAGAGTGTTCGCAGAGCCATTGACGCGAGCAGAGGTATCAGGCGAGGAAACGCCGAATTGATTGCGCTCGCCACTAAAGATGCGAACGCCCTACTGGGATTCGGGGGGAATGTTACTCCGATACTGATTCAGAACCTCCGAATCGGTAACGATGCGATCGCTACGGATCTGGCATCCGTCCGCCAGATGTATGGGTCTTTTGGAACGACTGAGAAAGATCTGGAGATTTTGCTGGCGGCGCGAACCGTCTCTCCGAATTCCGCCCGCAGCCTCAGCGATACAATCGAAGGTCTGAAACAGTTCGGCGCGCTCTTCGTCAATCAGTTGTCGGCCAGGAAGGGAACGCTCGCCAGGAGCGCCCTAAGCAATCTAAAGATCACCACGCTTGGTAATGAACTTCAGATCCGCACCGCTGTCGCGCAAGCTGACGTAGCACCTTTGATAGGCGGTTTCTAGGTAGCACAGACTTTAGTCTGTGTATTTAGGGTTTCAAACGAAGCAGGCAGCACAGGCTAAAGCCTGTGCTACTTACTGGGAAGTGGAAATTGAGGAAACTGAGGCGGAGCTGCTACTGGTTCATCCTCTTCCATGTTGGCAAGTTCTTCCTTATAAATCCTAATCGCGCCGTCAGCTTTCATCTTGTCCTGGACGGCACTGATGTAATCACCCCAGAGTTGCTCTTGCCGATCGGAAAGCAACGACTGAGTCAACCGATCTCGTTGCGCTGCAAATGCAGCGAGATCCGCTTCTACCCTGTTTCTCGCTCCGAGAATTACCCAATTGTCGCTGATCTTGATCGGCGTATTGGTAACCTGTCCCGATTTTAAGGCGTAAACTGCCTCATCGAGCGTCGGACTGGCTCCTGCCTTCCCCAGCGTTGCGCCAAGCTTGAAATCCTCTTCGGTCGCCACCTCGAAACCGGCTTTTTCACCAGCCGCCTTCAACTCGTCGACTGTCTTCACAGATGAGGCAATCTCTTTTGCTCTCTGTTCCAATTGCTCCTTTGCGCGCTGCTCCTTCAGAGTCTGTAGGAGCTTCCCTTTGACTTCGTCGAATTCCGGAATCCGCGGTTCTTTCTTGTCGACAAACATCGGAATCGCAAAACCGCCCTTGACGCCGACTCGTTCACCAACATCGCCGGTGTTGTTTAGTCCGGCAATCGCTTGCTCAAACTGTTTATTGTTTCCAATGTCAGGCACATCATCATCGGGCTTAATGTACGGCGTTTCTTTCACCATCTCGGCTAGACTCATGTTCGCTTCGGCGGCCAGCTCCTGTGCAACCTTCCTGGGATCTTTCGTTTCCTTCAGCCGAGTTTGCGCACGCTCAGCGAGCTTCTGGCTCACAGCGTACGAGCGGTTGTTTCGCGCCGATACCAGCAGCGTGGGCTTGGCTTCCTCAAACGTTTGTTCGACCGTATCTCCGCGACGCAGGATGTACCAATGGCCGGCGTACTTGATTGGTATATCTGAAACATCGCCTGGCTGCATGTCGACGGTGCGATCGTAGAGACCATCAGGCTTGTTGGGATTCTTTTTGATCAAGCGCGTTAGAAATCCACCGCTCTTGGCTGTTGCCGGGTCTTCAGAATTACCTCGGGCCAGTTCCGCAAACGCCGCCTCGGTACTCTTGCCGTCAGCCGCGGACCGCACTTTCGCAATGAGATCCTTCGCCTTTTGCTCAACCTGGGCGTCCAGATCCTTTCGCGCAACTTTCAAGAGAATCTGCTGCACCTTGACGCCGGCCATTTTGTTCTCTGGCTTGAGAGCCAGAAATTGAGTGCGCAGATCGGCATCAGGAATTTGAAGTTTTGAGCCGGCCTTTTCACTGTTTATATAGACATATCTGATCTTCTTTTGCGGCTCGAGCAGCCGGTAGTCGGTCTTGCGTTGTTCGTAATAGCCCTTGAGTTCATCGTCCGAAGGTTGGATCTTCTCCATCAACTTTTCCTGCGACACAAGAACATAAGTCAAGCTAACGGTGGTTTGTTCGCGCTGATAGTAATCCTGCACTTCGTCATCAGACACGCTTACACTTGAAGTTACGAAAGTTCTCAAATTTCGGTAAGTGAGCTGATCTCGAAACTGCTGTTCGAACCGTTCCACATCCCCGGCAGCGGAAGCGGCTCGTTCTCGATAGCCCGCCGGATCCTTGTCGGGATCGAGACTCACATACTGTCCGGTGGCGGGATCTCTGAATTGTTTCCGAATCTCGTTTGCTACCTCAGCCTCGGAGGGGAAGAGGCCGAGCCTGGTGGCCTCTTGTTTCATTACCGCCTGCTGGATTAGCCCGTCGAGCACGCGAGCGTTGGTGAGTCCGAGCTGCGCCAGGCTGATCTGACCACCGTACCTCGATTGGATACTTTCCTTTTGCATGGCCACGTCAGCGACCGTAATTTCATCTCCGCCAACCTTGGCAAGTACGGCCGTATTTTTGCTCGGGTCAGTGTAGCGGGCAGAGCGGCCGGGAGCGTAAAAGACGATCAAGCTGACAGCCATAATGACTGCAAATCCAACGATAATGATGCTGCGAGTGCGTTCGAGTCGTCCCAGTTGTTTGAGCATTATTTATACCTTTCTAACGAATCGCGGATTGTAAATGAGTGAACGCCGCACTGCAACCGACGGCTCGACACCTGACACTTGAGGCAACAAATGGTATTTTAATTCTTTCAAATGGACGCGATGGCGGTTAGCTCAACATGGTTATGGATCGGCTTTTCCCTGTTTATCCTGCTCATGCTGAGTCTGGACCTCGGACTCCTCAATAGAAAAGCCCACACAATTAAGTATCGCGAAGCAGCCACCTGGAGTGCGATTTGGGTGACCTTGGCGATGATCTTCGCCGGCCTGGTCTTCTATTACCAGGGCAGCGTCCGCGGGTTTGAGTTCCTTACCGGCTATCTGATCGAGCTCTCGCTTTCAGTTGACAACCTTTTCGTCTTCCTGCTGATTTTTTCCTACTTTAGGGTACCCGCGAAATTTCAACATCGAGTTCTTTTCTGGGGAGTGCTGGGCGCTTTAATTATGCGCCTGACGATGATCTTCATTGGCGCCGCGCTGATTAATCGTTTTCATTGGATCATTTACATCTTCGGCGCCTTCCTCGTCTATACCGGCATCAAGATGTTCAAACAGGAAGAGTTTGACATCCAGCCCGAGGAGAATCCCTTCGTCAAGCTGGTCACTCGTTTTGTTCGGATCACTCGTCATTACGAAGAGCAAAAGTTCTTTACCCGAGTTGACGGCAAGCGCAGCGGCACGTTGTTGCTGCTGGTGTTGATAATCGTGGAGGCAACCGATCTTGTTTTTGCCGTGGACTCCATTCCGGCAATTTTTGCCATCACGACGAACACCTTCATTGTCTACACCTCGAACGTCTTCGCCATCCTCGGCCTGCGGTCGATGTACTTTCTGCTGGCTGGTGTGGTCGAGAAATTTCAGTATCTAAAGATGGGCCTGGCGATTGTGCTTACATTCATAGGCGTGAAGATGCTGGTGGTCGCCGTGGGAATACACATCGATATCCGGGTGTCGCTGGCGTTTGTGGCCTTAGTGCTTCTAGGTTCCGTTGCCGCATCACTGCTCTGGCCGAAGGATGCCGAGATGGATATTGATGTAGATTTACCAGAAGGGTTCGACGCCCCTTTCGAAGACGATGAGGCTCCCGAGGACGATGAGGCTCCCCAGGATGAACAAATTCACAGCACTATGGGAAACACTCCCCCGAGCGAGGAGAGCTCGCGCGAAGAGGACACTGAAAGCGTAGAACGCCGCTGACTGTCCGACACACTTTAGGAAGCTCTGAATAACTGAACTGCTTTGAGCAGCTCAGTTCAGTTAATCAGAGCTTCCTTTAGTTTGTCGTCGCGTACGCAAACGCACGCTTGAGTGACCTCAAACTACCTTTGCCTTGATCCGCGTGGTTCGTGTTAACATGCACCCACTGAGCCCGGGTTTTGAAAGTTGCTTGTCATGACTGGATTTAGACCGCTGACCAAACTCCTCCTAACGGTGCCGCTTTCGCGCCGCGCGTTCTAGCGCGTTTGTCGGAGCGGCGAATCTCTACCATCAACCCAAAGTTAAGACCTGAAACGTTGCAACTTCGTCAATTGAGTTGTGCGTTCACGGGAACCCAGTCAATCAACTTAAACAGCAGGTAACAGACATGGACGAAAAGTACTTTCCCGAGAAGATTGAAAAGAAATGGCAGCAACGCTGGGAGGAGCAGCGTGCTTTCGAAGTCACTAACGACGACCCACGCCCCAAATTTTACGCTTTGGAAATGTTGCCCTACCCATCGGGGTTTCTCCACATGGGGCATGTGCGCAACTACTCGATAGGGGACGCTCTGGCCTGGTACAAGCGCCTGCAGGGTTTCAACGTACTTCATCCCATTGGCTGGGATAGTTTCGGCCAGCCCGCCGAGCAAGCTGCAATCAAACGCGGCGTGAATCCTCGTGACTGGACCGAAGAGAACATCACGCACATGCGCGGACAAATGAAACGGCTCGGGATCAGTTACGACTGGTCGCGTGAAATCGCTGCGCACAGGCCTGACTACTACAAATGGGACCAGTGGTTCTTTCTGAAGATGTTTGAGCGTGGTCTCGCCTACAAGAGACTCTCGCCGGTCAACTGGTGTCCGAAAGAAGGCACAGTGCTTTCAAACGAACAATCGTCAGGTGGCGTTTGTTGGCGATGCGGCGCGCAAGTGGAGCAACGGGATTTGGAGCAGTGGTTCCTGCGCATCACAAACTACGCGGAGCAGCTTGTCGAAGACATCAAGCAGATCGAGGACGCTTGGCCTGAGAAAGTCTTGAAGCGCCAGCGAGACTGGGTGGGCCGGAGTGAAGGGGCTTATATCGACTTCGCGGTCAAAGGCAGCGACAAGAAGATCCGTGTGTTCACCACGCGGATCGACACTGTCTTCGGTGCGACGGCGATTGTGCTGGCCTCCGATCATCCTTTAGTCGCAGAGCTTATGGAAGGATCGGCTCTTCACACTGACGTCGCGAAATTCGCCGAAAGAGTCGCGGTCGCAAGAGCGAGGCACGCCGATGAGGTCGAGGAAGAGCTCAAGGAAGGTCTCAACACCGGTTTACTGGCAATTAATCCTTTCAACGGCGAGACCATCCCCGTGTGGGTTGCCAATTACGTGCTGATGAACTATGGCACGGGCGCGCTGATGAGTGTTCCAGCGCATGACGATCGCGATTTCGAGTTTGCGCAGAAATACTCGCTGCCCATTCGGCAGGTTATTGCCCCCGTAAGTCACGCTCAGCCGGCAGCTGAGCCCGTTTCGCAGGTTGGTACGGATCAGTCTGCGGAAATGCACCAGCCATTCACCGAATATGGAGTTTTGATTAATAGCGGCGAATGGGGCGGAAAGCTGTCACAAGATGCCATCCGCGAAATGTCGGCCCACGCCGAAAAGAAAAACTTCGGCGGCGGAGCGGTTACCTACCGCCTGCGCGATTGGGGTATTTCGCGACAACGCTTCTGGGGAGCACCTGTGCCCATCATTTACTGCGACGATTGCGGCATGGTTCCGGTTCCATACGAAGATCTTCCGGTAGTGCTTCCGGAAAACGCAGAGTTTTCAGGATCGGGGCAGTCGCCTTTGGCGAATGTAGCAGAATTCGTGAACACCGCGTGTCCGAAGTGTGGGCGTCCGGCCCGTCGCGAAACTGACACGATGGACACGTTCGTCGATTCGTCGTGGTACTTCTTCCGTTACTGCGACCCGAGAAATGAATCCGAAGCTTTCGATCCGGAAGCGGTGAAGGGGTGGACGCCAGTCGATCAGTACATCGGCGGCGATTCACATGCCGTCATGCACCTCATTTACACACGCTTCTGGACGAAGTTTATGCGTGACCTCGGTTTGGTTTCATTCTCTGAGCCAGTCAAGCGATTGCTGACTCAGGGAATGGTGACTAATCGAGTGGAGGGAACCGACGAGTGGAAAGCGATGTCGAAGAGTCTCGGTAACGGAGTAGATCCTGACGAGATGATTGCGGCTTTTGGCGCAGACGCCGCCCGTTTGTTCACTCTGTTTGCCGCCCCGGTGGAAAACGAACTGCGCTGGCAGGAAACGGGCATTGAAGGCGCCGTACGGTTCTTGCGCAAAGTCTATACGATGGTTTGGCGTTGGCATGAACGATTGTCTGATTCATCGCAGCGTCAGCCGCCGCCATTGAACTCGGAGTTAAGCTCAGAATCTCGAGCGCTGCGTCGCAAAACTCATCAGACAATTGCGCGTGTGACGAACGACTTCGAACATCTGCATCTTAATACCAGCGTCGCTGCCCTGATGGAGCTCTTCAATGAATTAAGCGACTTCGACGCAGATCCCGCCACGGCTTCCGTGTCCGACGTTTTCGTGGTGCGCGAAGCAATCGAGACATTGACGGTGATGCTTGCTCCGTTCGCTCCACACGTGGCTGAAGAGTTGTGGGAGTCGCTCGGGCACGAGGGCGGTTTGCTTGCCAAGGCGTCTCAAGATAGGAAATGGCCGCCGGCCGATCCTGAGTTAGCCCAGAAAGAGGAGCTTGAAATTCCGATTCAAGTTAATGGCAAGCTGCGCTCGCGAGTGGTGGTTTCCCCGGATATCAGCGAGGAGGAACTGCGCGCGTCCGCGCTCGCGGACGCTAAAGTGCGTGCGCTCATTGACGGTCATGAGGTGATGAAGGTGATCGTCGTTCCTCAACGACTCGTCAATATCGTTGTTCGCTAGGGAAGTGTTGCCGCAGCAGGGAGGAAAGTCGGTCTCGTTTGGTTCGATGATTAGCGCACGCTCCACGAAGTAACACGAAACTACACGAACACGAGTTGGTGTTGATTAGTGTCATTTCGTGGATCGTTCGTTCGATTCCCGCGGGGTAACCTGAACGTGCTTATCGAAACTGACCCACTACCAACTTTGGCCTAGTTGCTTGACAGGCTTAGAGTTAGTTAGAATCACCCGGCGCGGTTCGGGTCATTTTAGCTGTGAAGTAGGCGCCCCGTGCGCCTGGTTTGTCTTCCGGTCCCTCAAGAATCGCGCCAGGGTCTTCGGCTACGAGCATCTGAAGCTTTCCGATCGAATCGGGTAAGAGCTCACGATTCAGCCGCTGCACAAGGTAGTCGAGGGACGCCTTATCGAGCTTTTCAATGAAAGAATGTCCAGCCTGTAGGCGCTGTTTCCCCGACGATATAAATCACTGTCCGCAGGACGGCGATGCCACGATACCGTCGCTCCTGGGCGAACCCATCCTTGATGCGCGCTACCAGCTGGAGAAAAGGCTCGGGCAGGGTGGAATGGGCGTCGTCTTTCAAGCGCGCCACATTTTTCTTAAAACAGCCCACGCCATCAAAGTGATCTTGCCTGACCTCGTGGGCAACGATCCGATGCTGGTCACTCGCTTTCGTCAGGAAGCCCTCGCCGCCGCTGCAATTCGTCATCAAAACATCATCGCCGTGACTGACTTTGGAGTGGTGCGCGGAACCATGCCATTTTTGGTGATGGAATATGTGAATGGCAAATCGCTTCAGGACATGCTCGCAGCAGAGGGTGCGATGTCACCCGAGCGATCTCTGGAGTTGATAAGCGCGATTGGCGCAGGCGTGGCTGCGGCCCACAAGCAAAACATCGTGCACCGTGATCTCAAGCCTCTGAACATCATGGCCCAGGACAATCAGCCGATTGCTGAAGGGCTGAAGATACTCGATTTCGGGCTCGCCAAAATCAAATCCAGCGATCTCCTTGGGTCATTTGTTCAGGCCAAGACGAGTGGCTTGATGGGTTCGCCGTTTTATATGGCGCCCGAGCAATGGTCGGACGACGAGCCAGACGCACGCGCCGATATCTATAGTCTGGGAATCATTCTCTACCAAATGTTAGCCGGCGACGTGCCTTTTAAAGGTTCTTCAATTCCTTCGATCATGAAGAAGCACCTGACGTTGCCGCCCCCCAGCTTTCAGTCACTGGGCGTTAAGGTCTCACCACAGGTCGAAGCCGTGGTTCGTTATGCGCTGGAAAAAGAAGTGGCCGCGCGCGTGCCGACCGTAGAAGATTTCCTGGCTGAGTTTAAAACGGCAGTCACTACACCAGGCTCGACGATTCCTGTCCGCCGCGATACCGGACCAATCGATCCGAACAGAACGATGGTATCGCCGTTATCCACTGAGACCGTGCCACCATCCGGCGCCGAACCGACTCACTATTCCGTGTCCGCCTCCGACATCGGTAAAGCTGGCGCCCTGGACCAGGACGAGCAGGAGGCTCGTGAACGAGTCGCTCGCGAGGAACTTGCCCGCGAGGCTGAATCGCGCCGTCGCACCGACGAGGCGGCTCAAAAACGAAAATCAGAAGAGGAACGTGTTCAACGAGAGAGGGAAGAGCGCGAAGAACGGGAGCGACAACATCGTGAGCAGTTGGAGCGTGTCGCCCGGCAAGCTAGTGATCTAGAGGCCCGCCTCGCGAGGCTCGCCACCAGCATGCCTCCGCAAGAGACCGTCATCGATCCCGAGACCACGCAGGTACATCGGTCGGTTAAGACTGAGACTGTTGGGGACAATAGTTTCCGCGGTGGTTCGACGACCGCCGACCGCGGCTCTTATGTGCTGGATGATGTTGAGTCCAAACCCAAGTCTCGGGCTTTTCTCGTGATCGGGGTGGTGGTTGTTAGCGTTCTGCTGCTTGGCGGCGGAATCGGCGGCTACCTATGGATCAATTCGCCGTCAGTTAGCCCTATTGGTCAAAATGGTGGCCCTTCGCCTACACCAACGCCGATTGAGCCCGGAGATCCACTCGTCGAGATTGCCGGCGGCACATTTCAAATGGGGCGCAACGACGGCGCCATCCAGGAACGACCACAACACGCGGAAACCGTCGCGACATTTTTTATGGACCGGACCGAAGTGACGAATGAAGAGTACCTGAAGTTTGTGCGGGACATGAGTTATGAAGTGCCCAGCCACTGGTTAAGAGGTCAGCCCCTCGCGCTCCAGGAGAAGTGGCCTGTGGTGAATATTTCTGCGCGAGATGCCGAGGCTTTTGCCGCCTGGCGCTCCAAGCGTGATGGTGTCACATACCGTTTACCAACCGAGCAGGAGTGGGAATACGCAGCCCGAAGCGGCGGCACCTACCGGCTTTATCCCTGGGGAGATCGATGGGAAGATCGAAAAGCAGTCGTCAAAGAAGCCGATGCTAAGCCAGTTGGATCTTTTCCCGAGGGTGCGAATCGATGGGGCGTTGTGGATTTGATTGGCAACGTCTGGGAGTGGACTTCGTCGAAAGCGTCACTCTATCCGGGGAACAGTGCCGGATCGATTCCGTCGGCCATGAAGGAATGGGTAGTGGTTCGAGGTGGTTCTTATTCGAGTGATCCCAACGACCGCGAACGGCCGATCTCATCAACTTACCGCGATTGGCTTGATCCGACTTCAAAGAACCCGTTTGTCGGGTTCCGACTGGTCCGCGCAAGCCAGTGAACGAGAATCCAGTGAGTAAGCCCAGTTAGATCGAGGATGCCAAACCGTTGTAATCTCTCGATAGTTGCTACAGTAAGACGAGGAGGAAGATCGATGAAAGCTCATGCGATGGTGCGTGCCGTTCTAGTGTTTGCGGGACTCTGTCTTAGCCTGTCGTTTTCTGCTTCGAGCGCTTCCGGTCAGGATGTTGGCGCGGATGTGGGCGGTGGTGCAGGACTATTCAGGCCAAAGAATCCTGAGACAAAGAAACGCGCGACAAGACCGGCAGCCACAACCGGAAAGCCGACCACGGCTTCTTCCAGGTCCAGCGCACGCAGTCGTGCGTCCGCCGCGGCGATTGACGATCGCGTCGAAGACCTCCTCGGGAAGGGAAACGAGTTTCGCGATGCCCGTCGGTTCGCAGAGGCTGAAGAGGCTTATCAAGGTGTACTAAAGATGAGACCTCGCGATGCCCGTGCGGCCTATGGTTTAGGAAACGTGTATACCGACCAGCAGCGTTGGGAGAACGCGGAGATGTCGTATCGCGATGCTGCCACATGGAGTCCTTCGAATGTTGATGCATTGGTGGCTTTGAGCGTCGTGCTCGTGCAACCTCGCACGGGCGCAAGCAATGCGAAGCGATTCGCCGATGCTGAGAGTTTCGCGCGCAAGGCGGTTCAACTCGAGCCGAAAAATGCTGTCGCCTGGGACCGTTTGGGTGTAGCGCTCCAATCTCGGGGTACCTTTAACAGTGAAACCGAGCAGGCGTATCGCCGCGCAGTTGAGCTGGATCCTCAATTTGCCGCCGCCTACATTCACCTCGCACGCGTCCTGAGACGAATCGGGCGTCCGGCCGAGGCTGAGCCGCTTTACGAGCAGGCTATTACCCTCTCAAAAGACCCGGCCACTCTGAATCTGGTTGCCGAGTCGTTGCAGGCAGAACAGCAATGGGAACGCTCGGGACCAGTGCTCAGGCGCGCTCTTGACCTTGATGCTCGCAACCCGCGTTCGCTGCTTTTGATGGGACGAATGCATGTTGTCCTACGAAGGTATTCGGAAGCCGAGCCCTTTTTGAAAACGGCGACTGAGGTTAGTCCCAATGCCTTCGAGGCTTTTAATTTACTCGGACGCACGTATCTGGCAATGAATCGCTTTTCAGAGGCAGAGATCACGTACGAACGCGCTGCCCTACTTGGATCTGACGCCGATCGTAAACAGTTGGCGGGAGCCTTTGGCTTTGCCGGCATCGGCGATGGTTATCTCAAAGCTAAGGACAAGCCTAACGCTGCTCGAGCCTACCAGCGAGCACTTGAACTCGACCCGGGTAACAAAGATCTGGAGCAGAAACTTTCGAAGGCCCGTTCGCGTTGATCGCGGCTGAACGAACAAGAGAGGTCAATGTATGAAGCGTTGTCCGAAGTGTAATCGCACATTTCCTGAGGAAAGCCAGAAGTTCTGCACTGTTGACGGCGGACTATTAATTGCCGATCAGCCCTTCGACCCGAATGCGACTATTCGAGCTACGGCAGCTGAGCTAGGATCCTCGAGTCCACTTCCCCCGGCGGAGATAGCGGCCACCAGTCGAGAATTGCCTCCGTTGACTCCAAACGACCCCATCCCACCTGAAGCAAGGACTTTCGCCTTGCCGCGCTCAACGGCGCCAACCGGCGGACAAACTTCGGCTGACTTACCATCAGCGCCGCCGCCTCCAGCGCCGCCGCCTCCGGGACTGTCAACGCTACCAGGAGACACTCCTCGTCCTGGAACGGCTGCTACGCCAAAAAAGAAATCGAAGCTGCCATTGATTTTGGGAATCCTGGCGTTGTTGTTGTTGCTTGGTTTGAGCGGAGCGGTGGCAGGGTTCTTCTTTTTCGTAAAGCCGTGGCTCGACGCCCAACAGAGTCCAGTCGTCACAAGGGAGAGTCCACCGACAGCGGAGGATACGAACACTAACGACGCGCCGGCGAACACTAACACTGCGACCACCACTGAAACTCCGGAAAGCGAGACCGACACCTTTGTCCCGCCCGACGACGCTACCAAATTTGCGAACTCAAAAGACAGTCTTGATGGGAAATTAGCCGAGCACTACCTCAACTTCTCTTTCTACTATCCAAAATCCTGGCAGACGGATCCCAAGGCAGGAGTCGCGGGCGCCAGCAATTTCGTAAAAGTCGAGAGAAGGCTGCCGCCTGATTTCACGCAAGAGAATTTTGCTGTGGGTTGGTATACGAGTAAGGGCACGTATGACGACGACAAACCAACGTTCCCTCAACTGGTGGAATTACTCGGAGAGAATCTCGCGAAGAGTTTTCCGGGGTATCGCAAGGTCTCAGAGGGGCCGACAAAGGTCAACACTCTGGATGGTTACGAATTTCGTTTTGTTAGTCTGTCCAAAGGAACCGAGAAAGGCGATATTCAGGTTTGGGGCCGCGTGGTATTCCTGCCCACTGGTGTTTCCGGCGATTCGGCCGGTGCCACGTTGATTATGCTGGCAACTTCGCTCGCGCCGGAATTAGCCGGAGTGGATGATGTAGGTGCCAAGGGCGAGATGCCTGTTATTTTGGAGTCGTTTAGGTTCGTCAAGGAATAAGGATGTCATCAAAAGAAAACCACGCCGGTCCCGGGCATTTGTTTACCCCAGCTCGTCTTGGATTAACGCTATTCGTTTTATCGTTGCTGGCCGCATTTGGCTCTTCGAGCTGCAATTCCAAAGACGACAGCTCCCAGAACCGAAACATCGCTCCGCCCGTGGCGGTGAATCCTTCCAAAGCGCCAGTAACAAACCGAGTCTTGCCCGCAACCATAAAGGACACGGAGTTGAAAGCTGTGACCGGGACCCCGATCAAACTTTCAGACTACGACGGCAAAGTTCTGCTACTGAATCTTTGGGCTACGTGGTGTGGACCTTGTCGGATGGAGATTCCCGAACTCGTGAAGTTTCACGACGAATACCACGCGAAGGGACTCGAAATCGTCGGCCTGTCGACCGAGCCCGCCGAGGCTTCAGCGGAAGGCGTGCGCCGGTTCGTGCAGGAATACAACATGAATTATCGCGTCGGCTGGGTAACACCGGAAGTTGCGATTACGCTCATGCAGGGCAACAACGCCATTCCCCAAAGCTTTCTGATTTCGCGCGACGGCCGCATTCTGAAGCGCTTCATTGGCTTTAACTACACAGCCACCCCGCCGCAACTGAAACAGGCGATCGAAGACGCGTTGAAAGGTTAGGAATTCCAAATAACTCGTTAGGTCTTGTCGTCGGCCTCTGCCACTGCCTTTAGGTCTCTTTCACCTTCTTGCTTTAGGCGTTGCGCTTCGCTTTCCAGTTTGCGATCTCCCAGGCCATGAGCGACTTGCTCTTTCGCCTGACCTTCAATCACCTTCATCTTAGCTTCAACTCGATCCTCAACCTGATCGATGGGGGCGGGTTCGTCAATCTCGTCCTGAGTACGAATTTTCGTTTTATCAATTTCCATATCAAGCCTCTCTAAACTATCTAAGTTTCGAAAATCACATTCCTTCGACCTGTGTCAGTCTAACCAATAAATGGGACTTGGATTCGGCATACACGCTTTTGATGGAGAACCGTTACAAAAACGTAATATTCGTGGCTCGTCCTTGTCTGCGGCGGGTTAGGCCTTCAAGATTCGAAGGCCTGGTCAGCGGCCAACTCGATGTCCACGAAAACACACGAAATGCACTAACTCTTAGTGTTAGTTCGTGTGAATTGGTGGATCGTTTTCTCATTGGAGTAATCCGCCTCGACAGGAAACCAAAGGGGAGGTTAGACTGACGTCGATGTGGGCTCTTTCTTCAGTTAAGCTCATACGGTACGTGCTGGTGCCGACCCTGAGCCTTTGGATCGCAGGTGCCGGATGCATGCTCGGCTGCGAGGGCATGGTTGCTGCGGCTGCGAGTCGATCTGTGGGAGCAGCCTCGCATTCAAATCACAGTCTTTCCATCGTTGCTTCAGGTCACGCGTGCTCATCGGCCAAATCTCACGAGTGCTGCGCGAAGAACAAAGACGAAGCCGGGCCTAAGTCACACTCCCTTAAGTCATACTCCTCATACTCCAAAGACACCGGCAATACGCCACTCGTCGCGCCTGATAGATCGTCGTCAGGCATGATGAACTGCCCGCTCGCGGTGGGGCGCGTGGCGGCGGCAGCCAAGGCTCGGAGTGTTGATGCCAGTGATTCCGCCGCGCTACCAGCTTCACCGTTTGCTGCCGACACCTCTCACGAGCAAACTGCTCGACTTTCGACACCGCTCCGATTACCTAATCGGGGACATACCTACCTCCGCTGTTGTGTCTTCCTGATCTAGAGATCCGCCTGGTTGAGACAGACCCCGAAGTCTGTCATCAAGAAGGTATCAGTGTGTTCGCTGATATCAGGCACAGATCTTTAATCGATTAGGAGAAACAAAAATGAAGAACATTCGAGGGTTTGCCCTGGGCCTCGCGCTCGGGCTGGCCGCAGCGCTTTCAACGGTTGGTATTGCTCAAAGCACGAAGCAAGCCGATCCGGCCAAGCAAACAGAGTCGTGTTGCGCCATGGAATCGTGTTGCTGCAAAAGCGATTCATGCTCAATGGCGGACCACGCAAAACACGATCGCAAGAATCACTCAACTGAACGCGGATGTTGTTGCTGCGGTGGTGATTCGTGCGACATGAAGATGAAAGACAAGCAGAAGCAAGGTTAATCAAGCAAGTGGTTGTGGGTCACGAGCACTTTGCTCGTGATTCACGGACCGCGGGCGCGGCGAAACCCGTCGCGCTCGCGGCTAAACCAGGGAGAGGAAATGAAAAGGTTAAATTTGTCGCGCAATCTAGCCCGCGCGGTGATGTTGTCATCAGTTCTGTTTGTGGAAGTCACAATGAGCCTGGCGCAACACGAGGGGCATACGATGCCTGCGAAGCCAGCGTCGAAAGCGAAATCCAAACCGGCGCCCAAGAAAGTCGCCCCGCCGAAGAGTGCACAGGAACAACCAAAGCAGGTTCCCAGTCACGACACGCACCAGCAAGCGAAGCCTGAAGCAAAGGAAGTGCCGGCCGCCACGCCCTCCCCTTCACCTGAGAGTTCACCGGAAAAACAAGAAGCGGTACCTTCGCCACCAGTGCCTGTACTTACACCAACACCCGAGACGAAACCGGTTGACCACACCGGACACACTGCGCCTTCAACCGCGCCCGGGAAGACCGAGCAACCGTTCTATTCCAAACCGGCAATCCTGGATGTGATCTATGGTGATAATCCGGCGTCGTATCGCTTCTTCTTACGCTTTCGACCAGGCAAGACCAAGATGTCTGGTCATGGAAGCGGTACTCACTAAGAGGTTTGCGGCAAAGACGCGAGGATTCATAAAGAGGATCTTTGCTTCTTGGCCGCTATGTGGAAATCCTGGTCACTTAGATGAACGACTCAGATAACACAGCTGGAACTGGTGCACGAACGGCAGTGATCGACCCCGTCTGCGGTATGACTGTCAATCCTGTTTCCGCTGCCGGGTCCTTCGAGCATCATGGCCAAACCTATTACTTCTGCAGCAGTCATTGTCTCCAGAAATTCACTGCTGACCCTGAAGGACATCTGAATAGGGCGCCTGAACCGATGGCACCCATGCCAATCGGTATCCAGCGCCAGAAGTCTCAACCCAGCTCAATCAAAGCGGCGATCTACACGTGTCCGATGCACCCGGAAGTGCGTCGAGATAAACCGGGTTCTTGCCCCAAATGCGGGATGGCCCTCGAGCCGCTGACGGTCGCTGCTGCGCCGGCCAAAACGGAATACACCTGTCCGATGCATCCCGAGATTGTCAGGGATCAACCAGGTGACTGTCCCATCTGCGGAATGGCCCTTGAGCCGCGCGTTGTTTCGTTAACCGAAGACGAGAATCCCGAACTCGTCGACATGCGGCGAAGGTTTTGGGTCAGCGGAATTCTGAGTGCGCCGGTGCTGGCCATTGGGATGAGCGATTTGATTCCCGGCGCGCCGCTGCAGCGTTTGATGCCCATGTCGACGCTCGCCTGGGTGCAGCTGGTCCTCGCTTCGCCAGTTGTGCTTTGGGGTGGCTGGCCGTTCTTCGTTCGCGGTTGGCAGTCAATTGTTAACCGCAGTCTGAACATGTTCACGTTGATTGGCGTGGGTGTGGCCGTGGCCTACATCTACAGCCTGGTCGCAACTATCTTCCCCGACGTGTTTCCGCATTCATTCCGCGAGCATGACGGGAGTGTTCCCGTGTATTTCGAGGCTGCAGCAGTGATTACCACGCTCGTACTGTTGGGTCAGGTGCTGGAACTCAAGGCTCGCAGTCAGACAAGTGCCGCGATCAAATCCCTGCTTGGCCTCGCGCCGAAAACGGCGCGACGCATAACTGCTGACGGTCTGGAAGAAGATGTACCACTCGATCAAGTTCAGCCCGGAGACGCTTTGCGCGTTCGTCCAGGCGAGAAGATTCCGGTCGACGGCATAGTCGTCGAAGGCACAAGTGCGATTGACGAGTCGATGGTTACCGGCGAGCCGATTCCAGTTGAGAAGCACCCCGGCGACCTCGCTATTGGCGCAACAGTAAATGGTAACGGAAGCATCGTCATGAAGGCCGAACGTGTCGGTGCAGAAACCTTGCTAGCGCAGATTGTGCAGATGGTCGCCGAAGCGCAGCGCAGTCGCGCTCCCATTCAGAAACTGGCCGACCGCGTTGCTGCGTATTTCGTTCCGATTGTGATCTTCGTGGCGATTGCCACTTTCATCGTGTGGAGTATCTTTGGTCCGGAACCACGCATGGCCTACGGGCTGATCAATGCAGTCGCGGTTTTGATTATCGCCTGTCCATGTGCGCTGGGGCTGGCCACGCCCATGTCGATCATGGTGGCGACCGGAAAAGGCGCACAGGTCGGCGTGCTCTTCAAAAATGCCGAGGCGATGGAAGTGCTGCGTGAAGTGGATACGCTTATTGTTGACAAGACTGGCACGCTAACTGAGGGTAAGCCAAAATTGGTTAGTGTTGTCCCAGCGGCAGGAGTTAACCCGAACGAACTGCTTCGACTCACCGCCGGGCTCGAGATTGGCAGCGAACATCCACTGGCGGCAGCAATTGTTTCCGGGACGCGCGAACGAGGTGTCGAGCCCGCCAAAGCTGAATCGTTTGAGTCAGTAACTGGAAAGGGTGTCAACGGTCGAGTTGATGGCCATGATGTGAGCTTAGGCAATCGCCGTCTCCTGGAAGATCTGCGGATAGACTTTGGCGAGCTCGGAGATCGTGCCGAAAAACGGCGTGAGGATGGTCAAACGGTGATGTTCGTGGTTGTCGACGGCAAGCTTGCGGGGATCCTTGGTGTCGCAGATCCCATCAAGCCGACCACACCCCAAGCTATCGAGCTGCTTCACCAACAGGGTATTAAGATCGTGATGGTCACTGGCGACAACCGTACAACCGCCGAGGTTGTGGCCCGCAAGCTCGGAATCGATGAAGTGATCGCCGAAGTATTGCCAGGTCAAAAGGCAGAGATCGTCAAGCGCTACCAGCTCGAGAACCGGAAGGTCGCGATGGCGGGCGACGGCATAAACGACGCTCCGGCTTTGGCCCAGGCGAATGTCGGAATTGCGATGGGTACCGGGACAGATGTGGCGATAGCCAGTGCTGATGTCACGCTCGTGAAGGGAGATCTCCGGGGTATCTCTCGGGCAGTAAAACTTAGCCGCGAAACCATGAAGAATATTCGGCAGAATCTTTTCTTCGCGTTTGTTTACAATGCTCTCGGCGTGCCGGTTGCTGCGGGAGTTTTGTACCCGGTCTTTGGTATTTTGTTGAGTCCGATGATTGCTGCGGCCGCGATGAGTTTCAGTTCGGTGTCGGTTATCGGAAACGCGTTGCGGTTGCGGGAGGTGGAGTTGTGAGGTGATTGGTCGGATTTTGGATATTTTGAGATAGGACTATGATCAAATGAAAAACAAAATCTTATTCGCGTTAATCTGTCTACTCGCATTGGGCGCGGGAGCGGTGATGCTGTTCGCAGTAGGCAGTAAAGAGACTAAAGAGACTAAAGAGACTAAAGAGACTAGAGAGACTAGAGAGACTAAGGTCACACCGTCGGCGGAAAACACCGAACGCAAGCCAAGCGTTCCTGCTTACCAAACGGCCTCTGAAGCACGAAATCTTCCTTCTACGCTGCCACCGAAGGAGTTCTTCGGAAAGACCCGCGAGGCCTACCTTGTCGCCAAGACGATTCCACAAACCCTGGCGCAGCTTCCATGTTACTGTCACTGCGATCAAGGGTTTGGCCACAAGAGCCTGCACACCTGTTTTGTAGACGACCATGCTGCGCACTGTGCCGTCTGCGTTGATGAGGCACTGCTTGCGTTCCAACTTCAGCGAGAAGAGAAGCTGACACCAGAACAGGTGCGGGAAAAAATCATCGAGAAATATGGGGCTGGACATAATCACTAAGCAGGTAAACATGAAACGAAGAGTCTTAATAGCGTCGACGATGGCCCTGCTCATGATGAGTGCGGCCGAAGCGCACGATCTTTTTCTCAAGCTTGATACTTATTTCCTGAAGCCAAACTCGCGGGCGACAGTGCGTTTGCTAAACGGAACGTTTGAAAAGAGTGACGGCCTCGTGTCCCGGGACCGCTTCAGGGACGTCAGTCTGTTAGCCCCGCAGCTGAGCGGTCCGATAAGTCAGTCAGTCGGCTGGCGAGATGAAGGACAAACTACCATCATGGAGATCAGAACCGGCGGACCCGGAACTTATTTGGCCGGAGTCTCCACCAAGCCCAGAGAAATAGATCTGAAAGCCGCCGACTTTAACGACTATCTTAGTCATGATGGCATCCCAGACACGCTGGCCGCTCGCGAGAAGAATGGCGAACTCGAAAAGGATGTTCGAGAACGTTATTCGAAGCATGTGCGGGCAGTGTTCCAGGTGGGTAACAAACTATCCGACCATTACAAGCAGCCACTCAATTATCCCGTCGAAATAATTCCGCAGGAGAATCCTTATTCGCTGAAAGTCGGCCAGACCATAGACATTCTCTGTACATTGGATGGTCAGCCGATCTCCAACCAGTTTGTGATGGCCGGTTGGGAATCGCGCGACGGCGTGATCCATCCATTGGAGACGCGGTCGGACGCGCGTGGTTTGGCGCGAGTGAAGCTGGCCGGCGCCGGCAAGTGGTTTATTAAGTTCATTCACATGACACCGCTGTCAGATCCGAAATTGAACTACGAATCGAAATGGGCGAGTTTGACCTTCGAAATTCGAAACCGAAGGTGAATGTGAAAACCGCCTGGAGAATTGCTTAGGAGCGAAGTCTGATGAAAAACGCCGTTATCATTTTCTTCACTTGCATTGCCTCGATTGGCACCGCGTTTGGTCAAACCCAGGTAAAGCTCGAAGGCCAGGTGGTTTGCTGTGCGGATTGCTGGGCAGAGGCGGATCGAAGCAAAGTGGAATACGGAACAGCAGAGAACCTTCTGAAAGCCAAATCGTGCGTTGAAGGTGGCGACCCGACGTTGCTCGCCGTCCGCGAAGGCGACAAGTTTGTGCTTTACCAATTGGAAGAAGGTAAATTTCGGCTGCCCGGAAAAAACTGGCTCGAATATGTTGGAAAACGAGTGTCTGTCAGCGGAGAACGGCGGAAGAAGAAACAAGCGGAAGTGATCCAGGTGGACGCGCTCATTGTGACCGCGGCCAGTCTCGCTGAGCGCGAGGCCAACAATGCCGTGGGTCAGGCAGTTGATTTATCGCTTCGAGATTTGTCCGGCATCGAGCAACGGCTGAGTTCGCTAAAAGGTCGAGTTGTCGTCCTGAATTTCTGGGCCACGTATTGCATTCCGTGTCGTAAGGAAATGCTCGACCTGGCGGCAATTCAGAATGAGTACGCGGCTCTTGGAGTGCAGGTGATTGGTGCTGCTACAGATGAAGCTGGAGACCGGGGGAAAGTCTTGCAATTCGTAAGGGAAACCAAAATCAACTTCCCGATCTGGTTGGGTGCGACTACAGTCGATATGATCCGTTTTGGCTTGGGTGGAGCATTACCTGGAACTGTCGTTATTGGGAAGGACGGCAGGATCGCGAAAGTCATATCGGGAGTTGTGAATCCCGTCGAATTGAAGAAACAGATCAAGACCCTGGTCGAGATCAAGGAAGCCGTTGCATCAAACGCAAGAGAGAAACGCCAGGGCCCCCCAGAGTCGCAGGAAGTGTCCTCAGTTCCCAGTTGACCGCTTTGACCCGGCGAGGGCCGCGCCGTGAGCGGGGCAGGATTTCAGGACGAACACAGATGGACTTGGGGACTGCGCCTGCTCTCCAATCAGATTCCGCGTGCCTCAGTTCGCACCACGCTGACCTATAGATTTCATCCGCGGCTTACGGCGGGTATCGAGTACAACCCGCGCGCAGACGAGGTTGGTGTAATAGCAAACCTCCTCATCTTGACCGAAACGGAAAAGCGGCCCGCGCTGATGCTGGGCACGAGTACGGATCGGATCGGCACACCGTCCGGTCAGTCTTTCTATCTCACTCTGAGCAAAAATCTGCGCCGTAAAATAGGATTACCCGTAGCGCCGTACGTGGGTGGCTCATTTGGCACTTTCGATGATCGAGTACGTCCTATCGGAGGAGTGACTGTTTTCCTTAACAGGAAGTTCTCCGTTCTAGCTACCTACAACGGAGTAAACTTTCACCCGCTGCTTAATTTCACTCATAAACAACACGCGCTGTCGCTAATCATGGTTAAGGGACGAGATCCAGGGATTAGTTATAGCGTGACATTTTGATCTAAAGGGAGTGGACCGCTTGGTTTTCTGCGACAAAGCCCCGTGTTTGTAATATGAAACAGCAGGAATTGAATTCTCGCCTCGAGGACTTGCCAATGCTGAAGGAATCTACCCACAAAAGCGGGTTGCTGTTGGCGGTTTGCTTAGTCGGAGTGCTAACTGCGCTTCAGGTTTCCCCCGCCCGGGCGCACGGTCAGGAACCATCGGTCGATCCCGATCGCGCACGCGCCTTCAAGCTATACGACTCAAGCAACCACGTCGAGGCACTACCTCTGCTTGAAAAGCTCGCCGCCGCCCATCCCTATGACATTGCGATCCTATCTCGGCTTGGTTTCTCGCTTTACGCGACGGCGACCGGAATTAAAGACCCGTCCGCGCGCAAGGTGGTGCTTGATCGGGCGCGACGCATGCTGACCTTGTCGAAAGCATTGGGCGACGACAGCAACCTTACAATGGTGACTCTTGACGGTCTTAAGGCGGGAGATTCCACAGACATACGCTTTTCAGACCATCGTGAAGCCGAGAAAGCCATTCGCGAGGGTGAGGAGGCGTTCGTTCGTGGGGAGCTCGACAAAGCGCTGGTGGCTTATCAGCGTGCACTCAAACTTGATCCGATGATGTATGAGGCGGCGCTGTATGCCGGTGACATGTATTTCAAAAAAGGACATGCCGCAACCGATTCGCGTGAGAAAAGTGAATTGATGGACAAGGCTGGCGAGTGGTTCGCCCGCGCGATTGAGATCGATCCCAATCGCGAAACAGCACATCGCTACTGGGGCGATGCCATGATGATGGGGCAGAACAAGCGCGAGGAGTCGAGGCAGAAGTTCGTCGAGGCCATTGTCGCCGAGCCGTACAACCGCAGAGCCTGGGTTGGTCTTAGTCAGTGGGCACAACGGTTTGACGTCAAGCTGGCCCACCCGCAGATACAAGTGCCGTCTGATGTTTCTGCTCTGAAAGACAATAAGGTGACGATAACGATCGACCCGAAGGCGCTTACCGACAAGGATGACGGTTCATCAGCCTGGATGTTCTATGGCCTGACGCGAGCGAGCTGGGCAACGGACAAGTTTGCTAAACAATTTCCTAATGAGAAAACGTACCGCCACACTCTCGCCGAAGAGGCGGAGGCGTTGAAGAATGTCGCAGGGTTGGTTAAGCAACGGATAAAAGAAGGCAAGATCAAGCAACTCGATCCAATGCTCGAGCGTTTGGTTAAGCTGGATGACGAGGGTTTAGTTGAAGCGTACGTGCTCTTCGCTCGGACTACCCAGGGCATCGCGATGGACTACCCGGGTTATCGCAAGACGAATCGAGATAAGTTGCGGCGTTTTTTGATGCAGTATGTCTCGTCGGGGACGTCAACCCGACGGAATACCGCTACCCGCGGAAAACGGGACCTCGTATTCAGCATTACCTGTTGGCTGACGCAGGCACTCGTTGCGTATTCGAACTTCGCTCCTACTGAAGACAATGACTCGACTGTTACTACTGTTGCTGTTCCTGATTCCGGTTCCAGCCCCCGCTCAAACATCAGCTCCAGATGATCCGTGGATGCCTCTAAGATATTTTGTCGGCACCTGGAAGGGAACCGGGAAAGGCCAACCCGGAGTCTCGCAACTTGAAAGGGATTACCAGTCTGTCCTCAATGGGAAGTTCCTGAATGTCAGGCACAAGTCTGTCTGCCAGCCTCAGGCGAAGAACCCTAAAGGTGAGACCCACGAAGACTGGGGATACTTCAGTTACGATCGCAGGCGAAAGCTCTACGTACTACGCCAGTTTCACGTCGAAGGTTTTGTCACTCAGTACGCGTCCAACGCAGTCACGCCCGGGGCCAAGACGTTGGTGTTTACGTCAGAGAGTCTTGAGAATCTGCCTGCCCGTTGGAGCGCGAGGGAAACTTATAAGATTCTAGTAGTATCAGACAACACAACAAGCGACCTGCGCATCGATTCTCAAATGAGATTCGGCGAGAGTTTGTTCGCTTGCAGATAGGTTTGGAAACACATAAGGGAGGAACAAGGTAATGAGGTCTTCAGTCCGATTAAGAATGGCTTGCCTCTGGTGTCTATTGGCGTTGCTTGGCGCGGGCGCCATGACCGCACGAGCCCAGAAATCGCGCACGCAGGATGCCGCGAGGCACGCAAGTGATGCTGCTAAAACGTTTACGGAGATCATGAACGTTAAGGACAGGGCCATCCCTCGGGAATTGCTGGACAAGGCTGAGGCCATCGCCGTCTTCCCGGGCGTGATCAAAGCAGCATTCATTTTTGGCGGACGTGGTGGTCAGGGCGTCATCAGCAAGAGAGTACGCGGCGGGTGGAGTGCTCCCGCATTTTTCAATCTGAGTGGTGGTAGTTTCGGAGCACAGATCGGTGCGCAGAAAAATGATTACGTCTTTTTGATCATGAACGAGGATGGTGTGAAAGGTCTTTTGGAAGACAAGTTTGAAATGGGAGGCGAAGCTGGTGTGGTGGCTGGATCAATCGGCCGTGAAGCCGCAGCCTCCACGAATCCAACTCTTGATGCGGGCATTCTCTCTTACTCGAGAAGCAAAGGAGCTTTCATCGGCGCTGCCCTAAAGGGTGTAGCGATAACTCCTGACAATGATCTTAATCAGGCCATCTATGGCAAGAAGGCCAGCGAACTGTTCGCTGGAAAACCCATGACCATGACCGAAATGCCCGCGGCGGTGCGCATCCTTCCGCGAACGCTCGCCAGATACTCCATTCGCTAACCAGCAGATAAAGAGTCGGCCATCGTTTAGAGTACAAGCTTTAGCCTGCGTCACTACCCATCTCCCGACTTGAAGCTTGTACTCTGATCTTTACTCTAAACTTCAAACTCGAAATTGATCACAACAAATGCTTGACGCTTTTGCGCGCGCGCCCTAGAATGCGTCGTCACCTTCCGACAGGTGCTTCGCTCTTCTTCAAGCGGGATTCAGCGATCGGGAATTAGGCGAACGTATGCTCCCACGCACCCAGCGTCAAAAAGAGATTCTCGATTATCTCACTCGCTTCCTTGAGCGACACGGCCACGAACCATCCTACGCGCAAATCGCCAGACATTTCGGAGTTAAGTCACGAGCCACGATTGCCAAACACGTTGCCGCACTGGAGCGGCGAGGTTTGCTGACGCGTACTCGCGAAGACGGATCGTTCGCGTTAAATGTTACGGTCGACGTGAGTGAGGCGTTGTGTGAAGTGAAACTGTTGGGAAGGATTGCGGCCGGCGCGCCCCTTGAAGTTGTCGATTGCGAAGAGACTATTCCGGTGCCGCGGTTTCTGCTGGGCCGGGTTCGTCCAGATCGTGTTTACGCACTGCGCGTCAAAGGTGATTCGATGATCGACGAGCACATTTGTGATGGTGACATTGCGCTGATAGAGAATCGCACTGATGCTCGAGACGGCGAAATCGTCGTGGCACTGTTAGTCGAAGAAAACCAGGCAACATTGAAGCGACTCTACCGCCGTGGCGTCAACGTCGAACTTCACCCGGCTAATTCGCAACTGCAACCTCTTACTGTTCCCGCCAAACAGGTAGCAGTCCAGGGGATCTTCCGCGGATTGCTCCGTCCGACTTCGTAAACTACTGATTCTTACTTACCACCTGATCAGTGTCGCGCTTAACCTCGAAAGTGCATTCTTCAGGTTTCTTATCCCGGCGCAGACCCAGGAAGACTGGTTGACGCATCCGTTGGTCTGCCGTCCATTCCGAGAATTTCACCTGGGCCACGAGCTTTGGTTTCACCCATTGCACCGGCTCATTTGTTTTGGGCGCCTCGACGAATGGGGAGTCTTTGACTTTCAAGGGCTGCAGTAGCTGATAAACCTGTTCGAGCGTCTTCTGATTGAAACCGCCTCCCGTATGAGCGACGTAATGAAGCTTTCCATCCTTGTAAAGTCCGACAACGAGCGCGCCGAAGAATGAACGTGAATTACGCGGTTCGGTGTAACCGCCGATGACCACTTCCTGCTGCTGGACGGTCTTTATCTTGAGCCACTCCATGCTGCGTCGTTGGACGTAGATACTGCTCATGCGTTTCGCAATCATTCCTTCCAGAGGAACTTTCGCGACTTCCGCATAGAGTTTTTCGCCTTCGCCGATGATGTGATCGGAATAGCGAACGTTCTTCGAGGACTTCAAAATCCTTTCCAGAATAGCCTTGCGATTTACCAGGTTGCAGTTCGTCAAATCAAAACCGTCAAGAAAGATCAGGTCGAAAACGTAATAGGCGATACGCGTCTTAGAAGCGAGTTGTCGAATCTCACCCTCATTCTTTCTTCCCAGGCGGCGTTGCAGTAGCTGGAACCGAGACACGCCCTGTTCATCCAGCGCCACAATCTCTCCATCCAGTATTGCTTCTGAGCCATGAATGCAGTCGGCTATGTTTGCGAGCTCTGGATACTGAGCAGTCATCTCGATTTGGTTTCGCGAAACAAAACGCGCCCGACCTTTCTTGATAAAACAAACGGCGCGAACTCCGTCCCACTTGGTTTCGAAGAGCCAGTCAGGATCGGAAAATGGCTCATCAACCAGCGTTGCCAGCATTGGTTTGATTACTGACAGCATCGCAGTTTTCCGCGCGCCATCGCAGATCGATTTCGACTTTTTGACGGCTTTAGACTTTACCGGCATGGGTTGATGATATCCGATATCCCGACTGTGTAATTAGCTCTGAATTCGATCGTTACTTAACGAGCGACGATCCACGAAAACACGCGAAATAACACCACCGTTCGTGTTAGTTCGTGTGATTTCGTGGATCGTATTCTGACTCGAAACCTGCTCTCCGAGGAAAAGCGGACTTAACTAAAGTGAAGTTCAAATCAGTATCTAGTCGAAACCGCGCAATGGCATCTCGACGGAACGCTGGAGCCAATTGTCCTCGGGATAGCGACTGTTCGCACTGATCACGTGCAGGATGTACGCATGGCGCGACTTGAAAGACTTATTTGCCAAACTCTTGTGAGGCAGCAATCCATGAAGAACGATCAGTGTGCCTTTGGGAACTTCAAGGGGCACTAGTTTCTCCTCCGGCCAGGGTGAGTCGTCAAGAGTGTCGAAGCGCATACCGTCGGATTCAGACCGGATCCAGCGTGACTTTAAACCCAGCTCGTGACCTCCCGGAATGACCCAAAGGCATCAGTTCTCAAGCGTCGCGTCTTCAATCGCAAACCAAAGACCGGCGATTTCGGTTGGATCCGTATAGAGAAATGCACTGTCCTGATGACAGTTCACTTCGCCGCCGATGTTAGGTTGCTTGAAGATGTACATCGACTGCAGAAGCAAAGGCTGGGCGATATTCAGTTTCGTGATTAGGCCTTTGATTGCCGCTGTGCGGGAGAACTCGTTGAAAACAGGATCCAGGTCATGAAGAGCGTGTCCAATCTTATTGATTGAGCGCTCTTTGCTCTGCTTTAGGGCGCCATCGGGAAGAAAGGCGTGCTCTTCGAATAAGAAACGAATCTTGTCGCTGGAGCCCAGGAAGTATTCGTCAGTCAGCCGATTCTGTTCGCGAGTCGAGAAAATTGAGATGATTCCGCTCGGATCGAAGTCACGGACCAGGGCTTCAGCGCGAGACTTGAGACGAAGGCAACTAGCCTCATCAACAAAGTCTCTTAAGACGAGGAATCCGTCGCGCTGGTAGTCCTCTAATTGTTGACGGCTAATTACCATGAGACCAAACTTGGCCGTCGCGGGCTTCAAAACCTATACTGAAGTGGAACGCGTAAGAGTGGAGCCGGCTGCCGGAATTGAACCGGCGACCTTCTAATTACGAATCAGACGCTCTACCAACTGAGCTAAGCCGGCTTTTCAAAGCAAACGCGATGGCGTTGCAAGAAGAATTTCACTATACGAACCGGCAGTTTGCAGTGTCAAGCAGACAAATCGAGCGAGGAGGAAATGTATGTCCAGAGGTCAAATGCGGAATCTTGATACGTTCAAGATTGGAAACAGTCAGGTAAATGAGTTTGAGTATCAAAAGAACCAGGGGCAGTTAACTGAGCAACTGGAACAGCACCCGGACGAATCTGGTAAAGGCCAGAAACGGCTGACGCAAGCGGAGCGCGTGAAGCAAATAATGGCCGACGCTCATAAAAAGGTTGAAAAGAAGCGAAAGAAGGCTAGAGCCGGCAATAGCGGAAAGAGCGGTTCCGGCAAAGTTGCGGCCAAAGCGAAAAAAAGCGGAAAGGCAGCCAGTAGCAAGACTTCCGAAAAGAGCGGAAAGAAGTCTGCGAAGATATAGCACTGCCTATTTGGGCTACATGAGTTCCCTCGATTTCAACTCACATCGTATTAGCAGGGTTAGCGCGGGCAAACTGACGGTGGTCGTTCTGTTGGTCCTGATCCTCGGCAGCTGGCAAGCCGATCTAGCTCAAAGTAAGGCCACGCGAACCAAAAAACTTCCGTCGCCGGAAAAGATTGTTGACGACTACCTAAAGGCAATCGGCGGCAAGAAACGCATCGCGCAGATTCGCGACGCTACTCACGACTGGACCATCACGCTCAAGGGCCAGGAGCTTGGCCTGGCTCGAACACAATACAAAGCGCCAGGCTCATTCCGGGCAGATCTGACGTTCGGCAATGGGAAGATCATCTCCGGGACAAACAGCAGTTCAGCCTGGGTGCATGGGCTTGACGGACAGCTCCACACACTCACGGGGCTAGAAGCGGCAACCGCACGTTTGCAAGCACTGCTCGATGCGAATCACCTGGCCGGGTTTAAAAAGCGGAACGTTTTTGCACGTACCGGCGTTGCCTGGGAGGACACTACCGAACCGGCGTTGGTGGTTGAGTTTTCCACTCGCGGCGGTGCTCGACTGCGCTACCTGTTTGATCCCATCGAAAAATTGCTGATTCAGATTGAAGACGAGATTCGTAAGACCACCGTACGTTTCCGCGATTACCGTGCGGTGCGAGATTCGGGAAATATTCTTGAGCCCCATCAGGTGGTTCTGAACTTCGGTGGACAGGGTGAGCTAACTCTTCAACTTCAAGAGGTGGCGTACAACCGCCAACTTCCTGATTCCGTTTTTGATCCGCCGAGCGCCACGGAGACACTCGATGTCGCCTCGTTGCTGCGGGAAGTAGGGCGCAATCAGGAGGAGGTAGAGAAACGAGTCAGCGAATATGCGTTTGTGCAAACTGAAACGGACCGAGAGTTGGGTGGCAAAGGTGAAGTTAAGAAACAAACCGTAAAGGTTTATGAGGTGTTTCCGGTTGCCAATAGTGAGCCCATCATGAAACTGGTCAGCGAAAATGGGGTTCCGCTATCGGCTGAGCGCGCCGCGAAAGAGTCGAAGCGAGTAGAGGAAGAGTTTATGAAGGCGGAGCGCGACCGCGAGAGGAATCAGGAGAAGGCAGACCGCCGCCTGGCCGAGCAAAAACGTAAGAACCTCGCGGCTGGCAAATCTGAAGATGACGATCCTGAGTTATCGCAGTTTTTGAAGGTCTGTGAATTTGTTTCGCCACGCCGCGAGCGGTTTCGCGATCGCGATGCGGTGGTCTTCGACTTCCGTCCGCGCCCGGGCTTTAAGCCCAGCAATCGGCAGGAGAGTTTGATCTCAAAGCTCGTCGGTGTGGTTTGGATCGATCCGGTCGACAAGCAGGTAATGCGTTTGGAGGCGCGATTGTCGGAGAGTTTCAAAATGGCCGGTGGCTTGCTGTTCTCCGTACGTCCGGGTGCGGCGTTGGCGATGGAACAAACGCGCATGACCGAAGGTGTCTGGCTGCCCCGGCTGGCGCAAGTCAATGTCTCAGTGAAGGTCCTTTTGTTCGGTGGCGGCGATCTAAACAAGACTATTGAATGGAGTGATTACAAACATTTCAAGGGTGACGTGGGCGACTACAAACTTGAGTCGCCCAAAACTGAGGTTCCTGATAAGAAACCGTGAGTGAAATTGTGGTCATAGGCGGCGGCCTGGCGGGAGTCGAAGCAGCCTGGCAGGCAGCGCGGGCAGGGGCGCGAGTGCGTCTTTACGAGATGCGACCGGCAAAGCAGACTCCCGCACACCGGACTGAGAAGCTGGCGGAGATTGTCTGTTCCAACTCGCTCAAGTCTGACGAGCCAGGCACCGCTTCATACTTGCTAAAGGAGGAACTCAGGCGCGCGAATTCATTGGTGATGGAGATTGCGGCAGCCACGCGTGTCCCGGCCGGGGCGGCGCTGGCGGTTGATCGTCAGTTGTTTGCCGATCTCGCCACGGAGAAGATAGAAGCCGAACCAAATATCGAGTTGGTGCGCGAGGAAGTTACGCAGGTTCCTGAAGCCGCAATCGCCATCATCGCTACGGGGCCGCTCTCATCTGAAGCGCTGACCGCCGACATCATGAAACTGACCGGCAGCGATCAGCTTTACTTTTATGACGCAATCGCACCGATCGTGGCCGCTGATTCAGTCGATCGATCGATTGCTTTCCCGGCGGCTCGCTACGGAAAAGGCGGTGACGATTATCTCAACTGCCCATTTGACCGGGATCAATATGCCCGCTTTTACGAAGCTCTGGTTGAAGCGAAGAGCGTCCCCCTCCAGCGATTCGAAGAGACTCGTTGGTTTGAGTCGTGTCTGCCCATAGAGGAACTAGCCCGCCGTGGAGTTGATACTTTACGCTTCGGCCCCATGAAGCCGGTTGGACTTGTTGATCCACGGACGGGGCGTGAGCCATACGCCGCAGTGCAACTGCGGCAGGAAAATTTAATGGCTGACGCATACAGCCTGGTGGGCTTCCAGAATCATCTACGTTACGGCGAGCAAGCGCGAGTTCTGCGGTTGATACCCGGAATGGAAAACGCGGAGTTCCTTCAGTTTGGACAGATCCATCGAAACACCTACATCTGCTCACCGCGCGTGCTGCTTGCCACGATGCAAATGCGCGATCGTCCGAGAGTGTTTTTCGCGGGTCAGATAACAGGAGTGGAGGGTTACGTTGAATCGGTGGCTATGGGTTGGCTTGCCGGAGTCAATGCTGCCAGGCTGGCGAATAAGCAGAGTTTGGTTGAAGCTCCTTTGCGAAGCGCCACCGGGGCCTTAGCGCGGTACGTTGCCAACGCCAACGCCCGGAATTTTCAGCCGGTCAACATTACTTTCGCCTTGCTCGAACCTCTCGATGAACAAGATCGCCGCCGCTTTCGTAAAAAACGTGACCGGCACCAGTTTCAAGTAGAATTGGCATTGAAAGAATGGAACGCGTGGCTCCAGGAAACAAAAGACCAGGTCGCAACCTTACAAGTGGCCCAGTGAAGTCTGTGTTTGATTCTTCCATCTCAATGCCGCGGATTGGCTTCATTTTCCTCCTGCTTATTGCGATTCTTTCGTCTGGAGCTTTTGCCCAATCGGGCCGTCTCAAGGATCCAAAAGCGAAACCCAAGCCCAAGCCTAACCAACGGCCCGTTTCCGAATCTGTACGTCCAGTGCAAAACGAGCCGGCTCCTCCGGACCCACCCGTCGTCAGAGCGAAGTCCGGCGATGACCCCGAAGCCGGAGACGTCGTGCGTATCTCGTCAAACTTAGTTCCGATTCCAGTCTCCGTCGTCGATGCAAAGGGCCATGCCGTTACCACTCTGAAGCTAACGGACTTTGAGCTGTGGATCGACGGGCAACTCAGGACGATCAGTGACATGAGTCGATCGGAAACACCCGTGCGAATGGCTATGCTGTTCGATAACAGCGGGAGCATAGATTTCGCGCGTGACTTTGAGAAACAAGCAGCTATCCACTTCTTTCGGCGCGTGATGCGACCCACTGACGAGGCCGCGATCTACTCAGTCGAAACTGATAGCTATCTCGCTCAACCACTAACGAGCGACATACGGAGGCTCGAACAAACGATTGCGAGTTTTGGGAAGCCAGAGGGTGCCACGTCATTGTTTGACGCTATGATTGATGCGGCTGCTTATCTTCGTCCCTATGTCGGACGAAGAATCATCGTCATCGTTTCTGACGGAGTCGAAACGACCAGTCGTGCTGATTTCGAAACCACCATGCGGCAGATGCTGGTCGATAACTGTCAGATCTACATCGTTCAGACGGGATTATATGAAGGCGTAAATGTACGAGCTTTGGCAGCCGAGCGCAGAATGGAGCACTTCGCGATTCAGAGTGGCGGTGCGGCCTACATTCCGAAGTCGACTGCGGATTTGGAAACGGCCTTCAAACAGATTGCCGGCGATCTGGCCCAACAATATGTTTTGAGCTACTACCAGTCTGAGCAGAATCGAGACGGGCGGTTCCACCTGATCGAGTTACGTATCAAATCACGCCAGGACGTTCGCTTACGCGCTCGCAGGGGTTACTATTCACCCAAATCATAGGTGAGGGTACCGACTTGAGTCCGTGCCGTCACCAGGGATCGCGTAAACTGGATCTGGATCTCGATCATGGAGCAAGTGTTAACCCAGTTTCTCGAACACCTGCGCTACGAGCGGAACGTCAGCGAACATACGTTACGCAATTATGCCAGCGACCTGAACCAGTTCCTGGATCACCTCGCTCCAGCACATCCCAAGACAGGCAAGAGAAACACTCCCGATCTTCAACTGATCGATCACATCACAATTCGTGAGTGGCTTTCGACCCTGCATTCGGCACAAAAGAAAAAAGCCTCGGTGGCCCGCAAACTCGCAGCGCTGAGAACCTTCTTTCAGTTTCTGGTGCGTGAAGGCGTGCTCGAGCTGAACCCGGCGAAACTCGTGTCGACTCCGCGCCTGGAAAAGAAACTACCGAATCATCTGTCGATTGAAGAAGCGATCAAATTCATTGAGACCCCCGACACGGAAACCGATCTGGGAAAACGGGATCGAGCCATGCTGGAGCTGATGTACGCGACGGGTGTTCGCGTTTCCGAACTTACGACGATGGGACTCGGCGACGTCGACTTTAAGAACCGCTTGATTCGGGTCACAGGCAAGCGTCGCAAGGAGCGGATCGTCCCTTTCGGCGATCCGGCGGGTCACGCTTTAAAAGCTTATCTTGACGTACGCGAGAGTTTTCTTAGCCAGGCGGCTATATCTCGACGCGAAGACGATGCACTGTTTTTGAATTATCAAGGAACCAGGATTACGACGCGGTCGGTGGGTCGAATGGTGGAAAAGTACATTGGCATTTGCGCGGGAATGCACAACATCAGTCCGCACGCACTGCGGCATTCGTTTGCTACGCACTTGCTCGACAGCGGCGCTGACTTGCGCGACATCCAGGAGCTACTGGGACATGCGCGCCTCTCCTCGACGCAGATTTATACCCACGTTTCAATGGAAAAACTAATTGAGGTTTATGACAAGGCACACCCTAAAGCGTGATCTGGTCCTTGTGGGATTCTCGCTACTCTTCTGGTCGAGCGTGGCGTGTGGCATTCAAACTTCGGACGCTGATGTAGGCATACGCGCGGCCATTTCCCAAATCGTGACCGCAGCTGGCTACGAGGTGACTGACAAGAATTCGACCGTTAATCGCGAAGTAACAGACCTGGAACAGCGAGACGCCAACGCCTATCGGCCATCATCGAGGACCTTTGTTCGACTGAGAAGTGTGCGTGAATGGAGCCGAGAGGCCGGAACTTATTTCAGATATTGGCTAGCTCGAGAAACCTACGAGTCGGAAGACCAGGCAGAGAAGAGGGTGCAGGAATATCTAACAGATTTCCACGAACGTCTTGCAACACCGGAGTACACCAGCCATATGGTTTCGAAGACCATTGTCCGGGTTGGAGCGCGGCGTAGGAACAAAACTGTCTACTTGCTGGTAACAGACGCGGCTTACACGCTTTACGACGATAGGCAGCAACGGGATGTGATGCTCAGTAGGTTGGTTTCGAGTGGACCCTGAGCTCGAGGGTGGGGCTGAGACGCTTACAAGCTTGGAGTTTCGACGTCGCCGCGGGCGGCCTCAATGATGGTCTGGCAGTTTGTGTCATAACGTGCAGTCGGCAGGGCTTCCAGTCGGCGCTCGTCGATGTCCTTTCCGCAACGGACGCACTTGCCAAAAGTTCCTTCCTTGATTCGCAAAAGTGCCTGGTCAATGTCGGCAACCAACTGCGACTCGCGTTCCCCTAATTTCAACAACAGCTCGCTGTTCAGATCAACCACCGAAAGATCAGTGCTGTCCATCACGCCATTGTCGGAGAATTCTAGAGCGGCAGCCTGATCGTCACGAACGTGTTGTGCGTGTTCGCGCAACTGTCTGAGTAGAAGTTTGCTGAAGTGTTCTTGTTTGTTGGCTTCCATAGTACAACCCAGGCGCGTTTCTAACGTTGATTTGTGCGGCAAGTATAGCATAACGATCGCGCAATGAAGCGGCGCGGAGAGAGCAGGACAACGTACTTCAAGAGAACTCAACTTCACCTAGTTCGGCGGGATGGATGGCGACGCAAAAACAGTCGACGACTTGTTGAGTGAATGAGGCAAATTCTTTGGCCGTGAAAACCATTAGAACCTGTCCCGCAGAAATGTGGAAACAGTGACACAAATCGCAGCGCCAAACCCGCGGCTTGATGTCCGGGACAGTATTTCGTTCTTCAGAAGGTACTACAGTCAACTGCAACCCCCGCGCTGATTCCAAAGTGGCGAGCCCCCGCTGGTTCGCACTGATTATCGAATCAGAATTTAAATTTAACTCCAGCCTGGACCGAGCGCGGAGGACCAGGCAGCAGCCCTCTGGCGCGATCAGCTATGTAGAGGCGGTCGAAAAGGTTCTTTGCGGTAACGAAGAAAGTAGTGCGCAGTCGCTCAACATCATAGTTTGCCGTGGCGTTCCAGATCGTATAGCTGGGAATCAGGCCCGTTTGGCCATTGTTACCAATGGGATTGACCAAGTTCAGGTCTTCGCCAAATTGTTGACCGGCATAAACCGCTTCCAAGAAAGCATCAACGCCGCTCGCATTGGAGTAACCGACGCTGGCATTCAAAAGATGTTCGGGTGAGTACGAAAGACGGTTGCCGGTAACGCGGGTCGAACTGAATCCGGGAACGCTGCTAAAGCGCTCACCACGGAATTCAGCGACTGGTAAAAACGTGTATGCACTGCGGAGATAGACGTTGTGACGCCATTTGAATAGCGAGGCGCCATCGAATTGACCGGCGATTTCAAGTCCCTGATGCAGTGTCCTGCCGCCATTGGTGAAAGCCGAGCCAATGCCGCCTGCCAGGCTCGCTGGCACGATTTGGTTTTCGTAGTCCAAGCGAAAGAGAGTCCCCTCAAGCGTCAGTCCTGCGTGTAACCTGCTACGCACTCCCACCTCGTAGTTCCAGCTCAACTCCGGTTCGAGATCAAGGCTTCCACCGGTGGTGTTATTGATGACGTCCTCAGTCCGCGGAGGAGCGAATCCTCGATGGACGCCGGCAAACGCGGTCAACTTCCCGCTGAGGTTATAAGAAACTCCCAAACCCGGAACAATCTTCGTCATACTGGTTTTTCCGGAAACATTAAGGAGTCGGTTTGTACGTTCAAAATTAATACGCTCGACACGGACACCAGGAGTGATTGCCCAGTTTCCGAGGAGGAAACGATTCTGCACAAAGCCAGAGTATGCCTGGTTCCGTCTTTCGTTGTTTTCCACCAGAATGCCGTCTCGTGAATTCGGCCGGTCCCCATTTTTTTGTCGACGCTCCTGGTCTTCCAGGTGAATTCGAAAACCGAAGTCGGCCTCGTTGCGATTTCCGAAGAGTTGGCTTGTAACGTGTAGCCGAGGTTCGATGCCGGCAAAAACATAACGTCGCAATCGGCCTTGATTTCCGCAGGTAGTATTCAGGTTGGCCATTCCGCCGCACAACGGATCGGCAGAATCGTTTGGCCGTTCGTTCGAATTTGAAGACTGCCGCCACCAGTGGCGTCTAAAGTAGGAGCCATAGAAGTTTGTCGTCAGTACCGCTTCAGGCGAGAACACATAGGCATGAGTCAGAGAGGCACCCAGCCGGTCACCGTAAAAAAAATCGTTTCGAAAAGGGTTTCCTCGGGGATTGGTTCTAAACTCGTCTTCGCGGGAACCTGAGTAGCCCACGTTGGAATCCTCGGAGTAATAGTTGAACTTGATCGTCACAGCCTGTTGCGATGTTAGGCTTGTTAGTGACTTGAAATTGAAGTCGTTCAAACCGGAACGGACATTCTCCCTGGATCCCTGTCCCTGCTTGCGTGTGTACTCGAAAAGTAAACCGGTATTCCCGATGTTGTCACCATAGTTCAAATGTCCGTTGAAATATGAGCGGCTACCGCCAATCAGGGTGATTGATCCTGAACGACTCGACGGCGGTGTGCGCGTAATGTAGTTAATAACTCCGCCAATAGTCTGCGGTCCGTAGAGAATCTGACCAGAACCTTTGAGCACTTCGAAAGATTCAAACCGATCAATCGGGGGATGATAGTAAGACGAATTGTCGCCGTAAGGTGCGTAGGAAAGGGGAATTCCATCCTCTAGCAGCAGCACCTTGGTTGAACGGGTTGGATTAAGGCCTCTAATCCCAATGTTTGGTCGAAGACCAAAACCTTCTTCATCTCTAGTATTGACGCCAGCGATCTTTCGCAACGCTTCCGTCGAGGTAAGCGGACGACTGTTTTCAAGAGTGCGAGCGTCCATAACCTCAACCGACCCTGGAATATGTTCAGCCGCCTCTGCGTTACTAACCAGGTGGCTGCTTGTTATCACAACCGATTCAGCAATGGTGCCCGGGAGGAGCACAACATCGATGGATCCGCGCTGGGTTGGATCGACCGTAATCAACTGATCGTGGGTTTGGAAACCTTCCTGAGTGATTCGTAAGAGATATTGCCCATGTACCAAGTCAGGAAAATTGAACGATCCAGTGTCGTCCGTTACGGTCCTTATCTCATGACTCGATTTGGTTGGCGTCAAAATCACAAGTGCGCCTTTTACGGCGGCTGAAGTTTGATCAAGGACACAGCCAGAAAGAGAACCGCGGGTTTGAGCGGCCGCGGTGGACGGCCAGTTTAGAAGCAGGGCGGTGAAAAGCGACACACAGAGAGCGCGATGATTTGAGGTGATGGTTATCATGATTTGCTAAGCTCGCCCTCGGGGCTTGAATTGAAATTGATTTTCAATTTCACTCAGAGCATAACGTTTAGGCTGGCCGGTAGTCAAGCCCGGGACCCAGGCCGATAAAGTCAATTCTGCTGGGTCTGGCGGCCTGCTCTTCGGTTTGAGGGTAGCGGCGCTGACCAGCAGGATGACCCGCAGTAACCTGATGGCGCTCCAACTGCATTAACGACTTTCACTCCAAGCGAAATAATCCAATCGTCAAGTAACACTTGTTCGGCCTGCGAACGGGTCACCGCGAAGTCATCGGCTTTCTTCTCAATACTGCCTTCTGCTCAATAAACAGAGTCATCGTGGAGCCACTCAATTGCATGCAGACGATAGATGCTCGCGAGGGAACGGTTTTTGCGGATATTTCCGCTCGGTTGGCGACCGCTGCTCGGAATCCAGGAGGAATGTCTTTGACTTGGGAAGTAAAGCTCTTCAGTAAGACACGGCTCAGCACATACAAGAACTGCCTTCAGCTTATCGAAGCCTATGGCGAATTCGCGCCGTGGTGGGAACGTGTGCTGTTAGCAACTTTTGCCGGCATTGGCCCACCGCTGGGTCGAGTGTTGGGAGGAAACACGAAGTCGCTTTGGCGGCAAGCGGATCGCATTGTAGGTGATGTGTTTGCGACTTCGGGCATGACTCCTCGGGAAATCGCTGAAGCCTTGCGTCAATACGCTGACCTCAAGCGTCATGAAGATCACCACTTGCCTTGCGAGAAGGCGCGAGACGCTATCTACAATCAGTCGTTCTATCCGCTGGTGACACACTTCACGCTAGCTTTCCAGCCGTCGGCTGCGGCGCGTTTAAGATTTGTCAGACGGGTTGTGGGATCGATCTATCGGCCCGGAGCAATTGTCGCTGATCTGGGTTGTGGCGCCGGCGCAATCCTCTGCGAGGTCATGCAGGCAAAACCAACGTGGTCCGGTTATGGACTCGATATTAGTGAAGCTGCAATCGACTATGCGCGGCGGCTCGCAGTTCACAAGAAGGTTGCTGATCGCCTCCAGTTTCAAACCGGCTCGATAACGGATCTTCCTTACGCAGACGGCTCGCTTGATGTCGTCATTGCATCAGAGGTTGTTGAGCACCTCCCAGATCCAGAACAGGTATTTGGAGAAATAGCGCGCGTGCTGGCGCCTGGTGGACGTCTAATCATAACCATGCCTGTTGAGAGTCACACTCCAGCTCATGTGCATTCGTTGACCAACGCCGCAGAACTTAGTGAGTTGTGTGAGCAGGCGGGACTGGGAGTTTCAAATATTGAGAACAAGTGGCACGTTAGTTATGGTGACGATCGCAAACACATTTTTGCGGTTGCCGAAGCCAGGCCCGAAATACAAATTGCGCCCGAACCCGCTTCTTATTCCTTGTTGCCGCCACAGATGAGTTCGGCGGCCAGCAGCGGGATAGTGAGTTCGTGATGACCAGTAATGGAATAACCTTTGCCGGCTCCGTCCGCGGTCGGTCGGCGAACGACATTGGTCAACGGACGATACGACTGAATGAAGTCGAAGTTAGCTGTCGTGATGTCGGTAAGCTCATGACCCAGATTCCGAACCAGCGTTACGCACTTAAGGAAGACTTCGGGGAGTGTGACCGCCGATCCGATATTCAAATAGACGCCTCCGCCATTCATGCGCCGCACCAACTCGGCGAGTAAACAAAAATCGGTGTGTGAGGCGGCCCCCAGCGCTGCCCCGTCAGAATTCGGATGAAAGTGAGCGATGTCGCCACCGATAGTCACGTGAACCGTAAATGGTATTTGCGCACTGTAGGCAGCGCACAACAGCGAGTAATCGGCGTGTTTGGGCCTCATGCTGACGAGCGCCCTTCCAAGTGCTTCACCTAACCCAATTCGATCTTGCATTCCATCTCGGGCGGCAGTGTTCAGGAGTTTTCCAGTTTCGTCAGCGCCCCCGAATACCCCTTCGCCAAGCGTTGCGTCAACGTCCTCAGAAGTTGATCCAACCATCGCGATTTCTGAATCGTGAACGAGAACAGAGCCGTTAGCAGCGATAGCGGTGACATAGCCGCGCTTCATTAGATCGACAATTACGGGGGCAAGGCCAGTCTTGATAACGTGTCCGCCGATACCCCAGATAATCGGCTTGCCCAACTTCTTAGCACGGCGTATGGCTGCTGACAGATCCCGCAGACCCTGAACAGCCAGAATGTTTGGAAGCGCTGTAAGGAAGTTAGATAACGACGATGATTCGTCAACCGGTCGCGCAAAATCGTTTAGTGAAACTTTGCTCGGGCGCGAGGAGAGCGGATAGGTGGTTACTTCCTCAAGACTCAGTGGTCCGAGATCATCGTAGATTGACATGCAGCAGGGTTTCCTCGCCCTGGGATTTTAGGCGGCGGAGTATATCACGCGATCTTCTGGCCCTCGCGCCGGCCGTTTCCGTTGCGTGTCAGTTTGCCATTGAGCAGCGGGCGAAGGACCTGACCAGTGTGTGAACGACTGGTGCGAGCCACTTCTTCAGGTGTTCCACAAGCCACTACGCGTCCACCGTGTTCGCCGCCTTCAGGGCCGAGATCGATAATGTGGTCAGCACTCTTAATCACATCAAGGTTGTGCTCTATTACCAGCACGGAGTTACCCAAAGAGACCAGACGTTGCAATACGTCGAGCAACTTGTGAACGTCGGCGAAGTGCAGACCGGTCGTGGGTTCATCGAGGATATAAACCGTTCGACCGGTAGCTCGCTTGGATAGTTCTTTGGCGAGCTTGATGCGTTGAGCTTCACCGCCCGAAAGAGTTGTGGCTGATTGCCCGAGTTTGATGTAGCCCAACCCGACGTCGAGGAGCGTCTGTAACTTCTGCTGGATCTGTGGAATGTTCTCGAGCAGGGGTAAGGCTTCTTCCACAGTCGTATCCAGAAGCTCTGCAATCGACTTGCCTTTGAACTTCACCGAAAGCGTCTCGCGGTTGTAGCGAGCTCCACGGCACACGTCGCATAGCACGTAGACGTCTGGCAGGAAATTCATCTCGATGCGTTTCATGCCGTCGCCTTCGCACGCTTCACAGCGTCCACCCTTGACGTTGAACGAAAAGCGTCCCGGCTTGTACCCGCGCTCCCTCGATTCCGGCAACATCGCATAGAGCTCACGAAGCGGCGTAAACAGCCCTGTGTAGGTAGCCGGATTTGAGCGCGGGGTACGACCGATCGGCGACTGATCGATCTCGATCACTTTGTCTACGTTGTCCATGCCTTCGATGGCGGTGTAAGGACCAGGTTCGGCAAGAGACCCATACAGATGGCGGGCGAGTGCGGGATAGAGAATGTCACCAACCAGCGTCGATTTGCCGGAACCGGAAACTCCGGTGATTACCGTGAGCAGACCAAGAGGAAACGAAACGTCAATCTCCTTGAGATTATTTGCGCGCGCTCCGTGAATCGTTATTGACTTGCCATTCGGAGATCGTCGCTTCTCGGGAACGTCGATTTTCTTAAGCCCGCGAATGTAGAGGCCCGTGATCGAATTCGGATTCTGGGCAACGTCGTCGGCCGTACCCGAAGCAACCAACTCACCTCCGTGAGCCCCAGCACCGGGTCCAAGATCAACCACATAATCTGCGCGCCGGATGGTCTCTTCGTCATGCTCGACTACCAATACGGTGTTGCCCAAATCTCGCAGCGCACACAACGTTTGGAGCAGTTTCTGATTGTCGCGCGGATGCAAACCAATGGAAGGCTCATCGAGTACGTAGAGTACGCCGCGAAGTTGCGAGCCAATTTGAGTGGCCAGTCGAATGCGTTGGCCTTCACCGCCCGAAAGCGTGGACGAGACTCGATCAAGCGTCAGGTATCCTAGGCCAACGGTTTGCAGAAACCGCAAGCGATTCACGATCTCACGTAGTATCGGACCAGCGATCTGTTCCTCGCGCGAATTCAGTTTGATTCGCGAGAAAGCGGTGACCGCATCCTCAATCGGCAAATTTGTGTACTCCGCTATCCCGCGGCCACCAAGCCGCACGGATAGTGAGTCGGCACGCAATCGTCGTCCTTTACATTCAGGACAACTACGCGGCGAAACCAACCCCTCCAGCGCCACGCGTACCTTCTCCGAAGGCGCGGAATTCAAGCGTTCACGAAGCCAATGCAAAGCGCCCTTCCATCGACTCTGATATGAGTAAGCTCCCTGGCGGAAGTTCAGTTGTCCGTTGGCGCCTTCAAAGAACGCATGGCTAATTTCTTGTACCAGATTCTTGAACGGTGCCCTGGGGTCACCTTTGAAATGAGTGATCACTGCCAAGAGCGCACTCTTGAGGTACGCCGAGCCCTGGCGATCAGCGGGGCCCATGAATGCGAGCTTGTCAGATGGAGTGTTAGCGTCAGGAATCAGCTTGGCGGGATCCACTTCCAGCACCGTCCCCAGTCCGTGACATCTTTTGCAGGCCCCATATGCTGAGTTAAAAGAGAAAGACCTCGGCTCCAAAGGCGGCACGTTGATTCCGCAGATTACGCAGGCCATGCGCTCCGAATAGAGCTTTTCTTCGCCATCAACCACGGAAACCAGCACGGCGCCGACGGTGAGTTTCAATGCCGTTCGCACCGATTCAGTTAGTCGCTCGCCAATTCCGGCTTTAATCAGCAAGCGATCGACTACAGCTTCAATGGTGTGATTGCGCCTCCTATCAAGGCGGATCTCCTCGTCTAATGACAGCAATTCGCCATCGACACGGGCGCGCAGAAATCCTTCCTTGGCCAGCTTGTCGAGTTCTTTTCGAAATTCACCTTTTCGCCCGCGGACGATCGGCGCCAAAATCATCACTCGTTCGCCCTGGGGCAATGCCAGCACGTTCTGCACTATTTGCTCGACACTTTGTCTTGTAATGGCCGCGCCGCAGACATGGCAGTGAGGCTGGCCAATCGATGAGAAGAGCAGGCGCATGTAGTCGTAGATCTCTGTTACGGTGCCCACGGTTGAACGCGGACTACGGGAAACCGTCTTTTGTTCAATTGAGATTGCCGGCGAGAGACCATCTACCGAATCGACATCCGGCTTTTCGAGCTGATCGAGAAATTGGCGAGCGTATGCCGAGAGAGATTCGACGTAGCGTCGCTGTCCCTCGGCGTAAATCGTGTCGAATGCAAGCGAGGATTTTCCTGATCCAGAAAGACCGGTGACAACTGTAAAGCGATCGCGGGGTATTTCTACGTTAATGTTCTTGAGATTGTGCTGGCGGGCGCCTCTTACTGTTATGCGATCTATTGCCATGGCACTTCAGACCGGGCGAGATGCTACAGATGCGAATCTCGCGTGGTGGAGAAACCATGATTCTAACCAGCCTAAACTAAATGAGCAAGTAGACAGAGAGCAGTCTTGACACTGTTTCCGGGCGAGTCCTACACTCGACAATAATTGCTCTAGCTAAACCGATCGGGTGGCTGGTCTTTGCTTAACCGGTATTAGGTTTTGAATCTCCCAAACGCGCTAACGCTCCTGCGAATCTTTATCGTCCCGCTTCTAGTTGTGGTTCTCCTGACACCGTTTTCGGAAAACTGGTTTGGGCTGCCGCGACATATTCTGGGCGTCGGACTCTTTCTTGGCGCAGCTTTGACTGACTACCTTGATGGCCATCTCGCTCGCCGACGCGACCAGGTGACTCGTCTTGGGCAACTGTTGGATCCGATCGCCGACAAGCTCCTCATCTCTGCTGCATTGATTTCGCTGGTTGAGAATCAGCTGGCGCCGGCCTGGGCGGTGGTGATCATCATCGGTCGCGAATTTGCCGTAACAGGGCTGCGATCAATTGCTGCCGCCGATGGTGTCGTCATTTCTGCATCGAAAATGGGAAAGTTCAAGATGCTCCTCCAGGTGTTGACCGTGGCGTTGCTGATTGTTTCCAGCGTTAAAGGTATTCCTCCGGTCGCAAACTTTGGACGACCGTTCCCGGCAATTAAGTTTTGGACAGTTCCGGAATTACGATCCGCGGTGGCTCATCTCTTCGGCGAAGGAGCTCTGACAGCCAACGATTTGCAGGTGCTGCTCTACACGGCAGGCCGCGCCTTGCTTTGGCTGGTCGTAATCTCGGCGTGCCTGTCTATGTATGGTTACTTCCGCTCGTTTTATCGGGCAGTCCTCTCAAACAGAGCGGACGGGCGGGGCGGTAATCGAAATATGGCTGCCGTGTCTGAATAGGAACTTCTGGAATCTGAAGACAGTCGCTGCTCGTACTCAACTGCCCCAAGCCAACTTGGCGTCACCAAAATCCCTGGATTTGAGGTTTGAAGTAGTCAGATTCTTACGATGACCAGCGTTGCTCTAAGGCGCGGGTTTGACCAGGTTTTGTCGTGCGAGTGCTAACGTATGTGTAATTCTGTCTGCGACTTGCGTTTTAGCAATGCTGTTGGTAGTATCCGCATTTTGTCGGAGTGCGCTATTTTCAGTCTATAGCGAGCCGGCGTAGCTCAGTTGGTAGAGCATCTGATTTGTAATCAGAGGGTCGGGGGTTCAAGTCCCTTCGCCGGCTCCATTAGGCACTTGAAAATGCAGGGGTGGTCGAGTGGTTAATGGCACCGGGCTGTAAACCCGGCGGGCTCACGCCCTACGCAGGTTCGAATCCTGCCCCCTGCACCATGAGGCATTGCCGATTTTCAATTGCCGATTGCCAATTGCCAATTGGAACTTCTTTAACGACTCGATCTTTCAATTCGCAATCGACAATTGGCAATCGGCAATGGTTTTCAGCGGGTGTAGCTCAGTTGGTAGAGCATCAGCCTTCCAAGCTGAGGGTCGCGAGTTCGAGTCTCGTCGCCCGCTCCAGTTCTTGTCGGATTGGCAGGACTCCCGGCCCGCGTAGCTCAGGGGTAGAGCGCCTCCTTGGTAAGGAGGAGGTCATGAGTTCAAATCTCATCGCGGGCTCCACCGTTAAGGGCTCGCGCAAGTTTATCGAATCTATTTGAGAGGCTACTTGAAGGATGTCAAAGGAAAAATTTGATCGGAGCAAGCCGCACGTAAACATCGGGACTATTGGGCACGTGGACCACGGGAAGACGACGTTGACGGCGGCGATCACGAAAGTGTTGGGGAAGAACAATCC
>Ga0187892_10000605_pt1 | contig 92326 bp, 60 predicted proteins | sample MA1701073metaG_FD_139345 | JGI IMG/M metagenome (GOLD analysis project Ga0187892, IMG submission 139345) | Bio-ooze microbial communities from a basaltic lava cave in the Kipuka Kanohina Cave System on the Island of Hawaii, USA - MA170107-3 metaG ... | reverse complement strand
CACAGACCTCACTCTCTATCCAGTCGATGTCGATCTCCGCCAGGACAACGAAGGTCCGGTCACGACCAAGGCCAAGATCGACATCTGGAACCAGAATGAAGACGGCTTCTCCGGCTCGATTCATTGCATCACCTGCTGGGACCAGACGCTGCTCAGCAATTACGCGGCGACGAACAACTTCCTGATCGGCAACATTCACACGGACAAGGGCAAGGCCCGGATAGACGGTGTGGCCAGCAACGACTGTGATCCGGCCGGTTCGTGCTGCGACCTGGCGACGGACCCCGATTGCTTCCCATCGGCCAACCACCCGTTCATCGACTCGGATTGCAGTGTGCCCGCGGCGCTTTTGGGCGTTTCCAAGAAGATTCTGGAATTCAGCGGCGCGATCACCGGCCGGACCGATGCCGGAATGACCCTTGTGGGCCAGGGTACTGAAACCGCCGTCATCCGGTACGACCTGATAGAGCCACCCCAGCCCCTGACCACCGACCCGCAGGCGCCTGACGTTCAGAATGCATCTGACGTGGACAATGCATCGCTAAGGCCGGTTCGAGCCTCGAATCGAGGCCGGACCGCCACCCACCCCGTTAAGCGGTAAACAGCGGGATCGTTTATTCTGGCCTTGGCAGGCCCTCCGATTGACGGTCCGAGTGCGCATGCTTGTTAGGAAAGCATGCGCATAGCGCACAAAGCGCCAGCGGGAAACGAAGCCAATTGCAACTTCCATCACCGCCGGCCAAGAAACGGCACACATAGAGTCATTGCGAAACTGGTTTTTCGTGTAGCGCCGGGGCTTGTCCCCTGCGCACGGGCTTGTCCCCGACGCCTGGTTCCCGTGCGTCGCCCACGAGGTACGACACTTCACAAAACCCGAAAACGCTGTGGGCCACCCAACGCCGCGCGATCGCGCTAACCGAAGCCCGGGGGTTATCCAATAAGACTCGGCGTGAATGTTAGTGAATGATTTGCAATGCATGTCTGCCGAATTACAATCGCCGCTCGGATCGCGAGGGTCGAGTGCGCGGCATTCACACGGGAAAAATCGGTTGATTCGACCATTGAGACCTCTGACTTTTCTGGCATTTTTCGTTTCACTTGCAGCAACATCCGGTTGCAACAGGAGCGACTCCCCAATCCCATCCGCCATTCCCGGCGAAAACGTCTTGCTCATCACCCTCGACACCACCCGCGCCGACCGAATCGGCTGCTATGGCCACAAGGCCGCAAAAACCCCCGCCCTCGACGCCATCGCCGCGCGAGGCCTGCTATTCGATAATGCCATCGCACAAGTTCCGTTAACCCTCCCTTCGCATTGCGCGTTAATGACCGGCCGGCAGCCCCGGGAGTTCGGCATCCGCGTCAACAACCAGGCCGCCCTCGGCGACGCACATCCCACCCTCGCGTTCATCTTCAAGCAAAGGGGCTATCAAACCGCCGCGTTCGTGGCTTCGTTCGTTCTCGATTCGCGCTTCGGACTTGATCGTGGTTTCGACCTGTACGACGACGAAATGAGCAACGCTTCCATAAGGACCAGAAAGCTGGATTGGGTACGCCCGGCCAACGTCGTCGCGGATCGTGCCATCGCCTGGCTCGATGCACACAAGAAAGACCCATTCTTTTGTTGGGTCCATTTCTTCGACCCGCACGACCCCTATACCCCTCCCAATCCTTTCCCCCGCACCTACGACGGGGAAATCGCCTTCATGGATTCGCAGATTCATCGCCTCGATGACTGGCTGACCCGTTCGGGCCTGCGAGAAAAGACGCTGTTGATCATTACGGGCGATCATGGCGAGTCCTTCGGCGAGCACGGCGAAGAGGGGCATGGCATCTTCCTCTATCAGACCGCGATACGCGTCCCCATGTTTGTTTATCATCCGAGGCTGACGCCCAGACCCGCACGCGTCGCCCAAGTCATCAGCGTGGTCGATTTGTTCCCTACGATCCTTGACCTGATGGACCTGTCCAGGCCCGAAGGACTTTTGTCCGTTTCATTTGCCGGCGCGATGCAAACCGGAAAGTTTCCGCCCGGCGAAGCCTACAGCGAGAGCGAATACGTTTGGCGCTCTTACGGCTGGGCGCAGCAACGGAGTTTGATCAACGCCAATTGGAAGTTCATGTCCTCTGCCATACCCGAACTCTACGATCTCAAGATCGATCCGCACGAGAAAAACAATGTTTGCGCCAAACGAACGGAAATATGCAACGATCTATCGAAAAAACTCCTTGAGCGATACGCCGAGATGGTTCCTACCCTGCCCGGTATCGTCGCTCCCAGCGCCGCGGCGACGGCCGCCCTTGCCTCATTGGGATATATGGGAGGAGGTAGAAAAACCGTCGACGAATTCATCACCCAGGGTGCTTCCGACCCGAAGGAAAAACTGTACGTTGTCAAGAAGTTCAGGAATGCGAACGGACTATGGCAGGAAAGGCGATACGAACAAGCCATTGAATTGTTCAGGGCCTGTGCGAACGAGGTGCCGCAATCCCCGGAGATTCAGAGCGCGCTCGGCGTAGCACTTGTAAATACAAGGCAGTTTGAAGAGGGCATCGTCGTATTGGATGCCGCCGCCAAGTTGGACCCTACGCACCAGCCGGCGCTCTACTCTTCCGGCGACGCCTATTTTCAACTCAATCGCTTCGACAAGGCTCTGCAGTATTTTACGCTTGCCACGGAGAACGACCCCAACGACGCCGCGGCCCAATTCATGCTGGGTAAGACGCTGGTCGCCCTACGACAGCCGGATGAAGCGTTCCAGCGCTTCCAGAAAACCGTCGAAATCTTGCCCGATTTTCCCGCCGCGCATTTTGAATTGGGCGTGCTCCGGGCCGGCGCCCGCGATCATGAGCAGGCCATTCATCATTTCCAACAAACGGTCCGATGGGAACCCGAAAACGATCGCGCTCATTACAACCTTGGGTTATTGCAAAGAGCCGTCGGGAGAATGCCGGACGCGGTCGAGTCATTTCGGGGAGCCGTTCGAATCAAGCCGCAACATGGCCAGGCCTGGATCGATTTGGGTCTTGCTCAATTTCAAATCGGCCGAACCGGGGAGGCCAAAGAGTCCCTTCGTCGTGCAGCGGCCATCCCCGAAACCGCCGTTGACGCTTACTACCATCTTTCCATTGTCGCCGCGCGGGAAAACGATGCGGCCGCGTCCGCGCAATACTTGAATAAGGTCATAGAGTTGGCCCCAAGGCATCCAACGGCCGCCTGGGATGTTGCCCGTGAGCACCTGAAGTCCGATGACATCAAGGCGGCCATCACCGTTCTCCACGCCGCCGAGAAGGCCGACCCCTCCAATGTGAATGTCCTCAATTTGCTTGCATCGATTCTCGCAACGGCGAGCGATGATTCGGCGCGCAATGGTCAGGAAGCCCTGCGAGTGGCAAAGAACGCTGCAGTACTGACCAATTCGCGCAACCCGATGGTCCTGAAGACGCTTGCCGAAGCCTATGCGGAGACCGGTGACTTCCAAACCGCCGTCTCCAGCGTTCAACAAGCACTGGACTTGGCTGCCGCCCAGGCATCTGAGGAACTACGCCGCGACCTGACTGCCGCTCTGACCGAATATGAGGCCGGCCGACCTGTGCGCCGCACTCAATTCGTTAATCCCTGACCCTTCCGGCCTACGGGAATGGGACTGACTGCGAGTTCCCGAAACAGCGGTCCCCACCCCGGGGTTGACATTCCGATCCGCGGTCGCGAAGCTATATGGCTCGATCGACCGCGCGGACTGCCGGAGGTCCGGTGGATCGGGTGGGAACGAAAGGCTTTGGGTGGAGTAGCTGCGAATGTACGCGATTATTTGCGACGGTGGACATCAATACCGGGTCGAAGAGGGCACGATCTTCGACGTGGAACGCAAGAACCTGGCCGAGGGTGCGACGAGCTTCGAGTTCGATCGAATTCTGATGGTCGGCGATCACCCCGACGGCACGAAGATCGGTCAGCCGGTTGTGGCCGGGGCGAAGGTAGTCGCGTCCGTTCTGGGAGAGCACAAGGCCCCCAAGGTCGAGATCCGCAAGTTCAGCCGCCGCAAAGGCTACTCGCTCCACAAAGGGCATCGCCAGAGGTATCTGAAAGTCAAGGTCGAGAAGATCGAGGCCTAGTCGTCGTCGATAGATTCACGCGGCGATCTCCCGCAGCGCGGCAATCAACTGGTCCATTTCAGCTTCCGTAGTGTTCCATCCGGGCGAGACGCGATTCGTACCATCCGGGAAAGTCCCCAGCGCCCGATGGGCGTGAGGCGCGCAGTGGAGTCCCGCCCGGACCGCGATACCGAATGTTTCGTCAAGGATTGCCGCTGCATCCACAGGTGAGATACCATCGATCCATAGCGACAGCAGGCCGACACGATGCGATGGCGGCGCGTCGCCGAAGATCCGAACCTTGTCGCTGTCTTCAAGCCCTCGAATCAATCGTTCAATAAATCTTCCTTCGTGAGCGAGTGCTTGGGTCGGGTTCAGGCCATCCAGCGCCGCGTTAAGCCCGGCCAGTCCCACGGTATTGTGCGTCCCCGCTTCGAGCCGTGTGGGTAACTCCTTTGGCTGCATGGGATTGCTCGATTCAGCACCAGTCCCGCCCTCGCGAAATGGGCCTATTTCCGCTCGTTTCCCGACGTAAAGCACTCCCGTCCCCGATGGTCCCAGAAGCGATTTGTGACCCGGAAATGCGAGCAGGTCGATATTCATGGCCTCTACGTCGATATCCACCACACCCGCCGTCTGGGCGGCGTCGACGAGGAACAGCAGTTCACGCTCGCGGGTGACGCCGCCGATCTCAGCCACCGGTTGAAGGATGCCGGTGACGTTGCTGGCGTGGACCGTTGTGACAAGTCGAGTCTCCAGAGTGATCGCGCCGCGGATCGAGTCGGGATCGACGCAACCGTCGCCGCCGACCGGCACGCGCGTCAGGGTGATGAATTTTCTGGCAACCATCGCTTCGAGGGGCCGCGACACGCTGTTGTGGTCCAGTTGCGTGCAAACCACGTGGTCGCCTTCGCGGAGTGATCCCTTCAGGGCAATGTTCAGCGCATCAGTCCCATTGAAGCAATGGATGATTCGATTCGGGTCATCCGCGTGGATAAGCCGAGCAAGCTTTACGCGGACCTCGCGCACGATCCGCTCCGCGCCGACGGCCATCCGATGCCCCCCCCGGCCCGGACTTCCCCCTTCCTCGGCCAGGAAGCGGACCATCTCGTCGATGACCCTCCGCGGCTTTGGCCAGCTCGTCGAGGCGTTGTCGAGATAAACTGTTGGACGCGAAATGTTCATCGGATCTCTTGCAACAGTGTAGGCGTAGTTGCCTTGAACGACCAAGTCGAAGTCGGACCCTGGGGCGTCCATTGAGTCGGAAGCAGTATTCCAGCGATGGAATAGTACTTCTCCCGACACCTGTAGGCATATAATTCCGTCAGAGATTAGAGGAGCGGCGGGAGTTAAGCATACTTCTGGGAAACCCGAAATCACCCGTGGGAATACCTGCAGATGGGTTGAATCGTCCTTAAAGCAGTACCCTTGCTGTCAGAGTCAGCGTTTGGAGTGCGGAACGAACAGGTTGCCAATCGGTGTGGACGGAGAGACATTATCGCACGCGTCGGCCGCTCGGATGCTCATTTCGTAGCGCCGGCCGGCTCGGTCATTACCGGCGCGCTCGGCCCGCGCACAAAGCCCCTGCGCGTCGGCGTCCAGTACACAATCGCGCACCGTGTTTCCGTCACCGCCGCCGATGGCGTCATCGGGCTGATTGGAGGCGCAAGCGTCAAACCACCATGTCAGTTGAGCATCACAGTTGTCGGTGATCAGGGGCGAGAAGCCGGCAGCATCGAAGCAGCGGTACTTGTGATTCGGCGGCCAAAGCACGTACAAATCTTCGTCGCTCACAGCCACCTGCGGCGGCATGGTATCGTGCACGGTGATCGTCTGTATCGCGTCGACGGAATGCCCGCATCGATCGGTGACCGAATAGGTTCGCGTGATCGTCCGAGGACAAGTCCGCCCGTCGTCGATGTCGCTTTCATGCTCGACGGTCACGGCGTCACAGTTGTCCGCCGTGGTGACCAGGCTCGTGTCGGGCGGCGGCACCTGGAAATCACATTGCACGGTTACGTCGGCCGGTGGCATTGCGGTCGGAGGTGTTGTATCGGTGATCGTCACCGTTGCCCATGTCTGTTGCAATGTTGTGTCGCCCGAATTCCCCGTGCAGTCCTGAGCGGTGGCATTGATCACGACATTCGCCTCGCAGCTTTGCAGCGACGTGACTTCGACGTGGCCGGTGATCCGAATGTCATTTGATCCGATCTGGGAGATCCCGTCGATCGCCACCGGGCCCAGCGTGGCATTCGCCTCAAGATCGCTCGCGATGACCTCCAACTCGAGATCGTCGGGATCGAGGCAGCAACTGTCGTGGATGTCGATCTGGAACTCAACCACGGCGGCGCAGTCTGAATCGACCGAGACGGGCTGCTGAACGTTCGTAACCCGGGCTTCGATTTCGGGCTTCGTCTGGAAGGCTACTCTGCCCAGCAAAATGCGGTGCGCGGAGTGGAACGGTTCGGGCACATCGTCCCTCCCGTCCAGGCAGGCGTCGCCCCAGACCACCGCGGGCTCCTCGACCGTGAGAATATGATCGATTTTCTCCTTGATCTGATCGATGATCACGTCGTTTTCGTCCCTGACAATTTCGTCGATCGTCCATTCAAGGTCCACATCGGTCTGGTGCCAGTCGGGGCCGGGAATCGCGTCCGGGTCCTCAGACACGTTTGGGTTGTGGTGTGCTTCAATGTAGTTGAAGTCGCCGGCGATGATGCCCGTCGTTACGTCTTCATGCAACTCTGTGACGTGCTCCTCCTTCCATTTGCTGCGGGTGTGTACGCTGGTAATCAATACGCCCTGGTATTCAACCTGAACGTACCCCCACCAGTATCCGGGTGGATCGGGCGGCAGCTCACTCGGATCGTTGGAAACGTTGCGTAGTCGCTCCGAATTGAAGTTCGTTCCAACTCCATCAACGCAGACCGCGATGTGGTCATCCAAAGCGAACATGTCAAAGTAGCAATTCCAACCGGACAAGTCCTGTTGAAGATAGGTCAGGCTCAATGCGGTCACTTCCTGCAGCGTGATTACGTTGGCGTCCAGGTCCACGATGTGCTGGATAACGAAGTCGGCCACCTGTCGGTCGTTGCCGAGGTTCCACGAATCAGAATTGCCGCTGGCATTCCAGTTGACGATTCGAAACTCGCAGGACTCGGGCGCGGCCACTGCATCCACATCGGAATAGTCACATGAATCGGGCGGTTCCACCTCGAAATCGAGCGCATGAGCGGCGAGCGACAACAACGGCAGCGTCAAGATCGCCCAAGCGAGCCTTCGCACGGCGAGAACCAGGAACCATGTTTCGTAGTTTTTCACCTTCTTTTCCTCCAATCATTCCAGTGGTCCTCAAGTATCCTGATCCACAATGACTGTTTGCCAGACGGATCCCGGAAACACCTTTACTTGTGTAGTTGTTGTACCCGGCAATCTATCCCGTCTGTCCCCGCTGGTCAACCTGCAACGTAGCCGCAGTCCGACCACGGTCCCGTCGCGCACGGGCGTTCCCAAACACGGTTCGACAATCTATAGTCGCACAGGGTTTTTGACCTGTTCTGTTTCTCGGTGGAACTCATGCGCGAACTCTCCTGGTTGGCGATCATTGTAGGGGTCACGGTTGGGGCGGCGCTGGCCGCGGCCAATGCCTACGTCGGCCTCAAAGTCGGCATGACCGTCAACGCCTCCATCCCCGCCGCGGTCATGTCCCTGCTCGTGATGCGGGCCCTGTCACGCCGGGATTCGCTTCTCGAAAGCAACATTGTCCAAAGCATCGGGTCGGCGGGCCAAAGCTTGGCCGCCGGCATGATCTTTACTATTCCGGCCCTGTTCATCCTCGGTTACGACCCCACCAGCACGGAGATGATCCTCTGGGGTGCGATCGGCGGACTCCTCGGCGTATGTTTCATGGTTCCCCTGCGTCGGGTGTTGATCGTTAAGGAGGATGGCGTATTGCCCTACCCGGAGGGAATCGCCTGCGCGGATGTCCTCCGGAGCGGTGAGCGCGGCGGCGCAGGAGCATTGTGCGTCATCAAGGGTGCGATCGTCGGAGGGGGATTTCGACTTCTAACCGGCCTGGGCTTCTGGCCGGAGTACGCGGTGACGCCCGTACCCAAGTTCATCAAGACCCAGGGCTCGCTGGCGGCGGAGCCAGCGCTGCTCGGCGTCGGCTATATCCTCGGAGTCCGGATTGCGGCCGTCATGCTCGCCGGAGCGTTTCTCGCCTGGTTCGTCATCATTCCGGCGATCGGATTCTTCGGCGCGAACGGCACCATCGCTCTTTTTCCCTCTACCGACCGGCTCATTGCGGCGATGACCCCCGGCGAAATACACGCCAAGTACGTCAAGTACATCGGAGCAGGGGCCGTGGCCGTCGCCGGACTGATAGCCCTGCTCAAGAGCGTGCCCACAATCGTCTCCTCGTTTGGGCACGTCATGATCGGCGTGCTTCGCATGGGCAAGGGGACCAACGAGCGCACCGACCGCGACATTCCACTGCCGCTGCTCTTTCTGGTCCTCGCGGGACTGGGGCTTGCGATGTGGAGACTGCCGGAAATCCGCCTGAATCACGTGGGGGCGGTGGCAGTATTGGTGTTCGGATTTTTCTTCGTGACCGTCGCTTCGCGGATTGTGGGGTTCGTCGGAGCGTCATCCAATCCGGCTTCCGGCATGACCATTGCTGCACTACTGGGAACGTGTCTGGTGTTTCGGTATTTGGGAGCGGGAGCCGAAGACGCGGCGGCCACAAAAATTGCTTGCCTCTGCGTCGGAGCCATCGTCTGCACCGCCATCTGCATCGCCGGAGATATTTCCCAAGACCTCAAGACCGGGTTTCTGGTCCGCGCAACGCCGTGGAAGCAGCAGGTCGGCGAGATTCTCGGCGTGTTGACCTCGGTGGCCGTCGTTGCGGGCGTGATTCTTCTCCTCGCCAGGAACCAGGGATTCACTCCGTCTCCCGATCATCCGCACCCCCTGCCCGCGCCGCAGGCCAATATCATGCGCATCCTCGTGGACGGAGTATTCGACGGAAACCTTCCCTGGGAACTGATCGTCATCGGCGGAGCCATCGCCGTGGTTCTGGAATTGCTTCACATGCCCGCCTTGCCCTTCGCCGTGGGGTTCTACCTGCCGCTCTCACTCACCACGCCGATCATGGCCGGCGGCATTGTGCGCTGGCTGATCGAATGGCGGAAGCCGGAAAAAGCCGAGGACGATCCAGGCATGTTGACTGCCTCGGGCCTCGTGGCCGGAAACGGGCTCATGGGCATCGCCCTGGTCGGAGTGACCGCCCTCATCTCCTGGTGGTGGAGCGACCCGCGATGGATCAATCCCCTGTCGGCCAGGGAGGAAATCGTCGCACCCGTGCATTTCGTCCCGTGGATTTGGAGCAAGTTCGAGGGCCTCGGCCTGCGTTGGGGTTTGATGGACGAGTGGTGGCAGGGCTGCTCCATCGCTCCCTTCCTTCTAATGACTGTTTGGTTGTGGTGGACCGCCCGGAAGAAACCCCGCTTGTCCCTATAGGGAACCCTCGAACTTTCTTGAGACAGATGATTATCTGGCGCCGGGGCTTGTCCCCGGCGGCTATAGGCTATCCCAAGACTGTGCGAGCCGTGAACTTCAGTTCGCGCGGACTCTCGAAATACGCTGGGTTTCGGCGTACTTGACGCTTCGTCCACGATCGATAATGACGTTTCGGGATAGCTTTAAGATCTTCAGCGTCGCCCACGGGGGCGACGCTACACAAAAACCGAAAATGCTAAAGAGCTTGTTTCAATAAGAAGGGCGAGCAACGCTTCGGCGGTGCTCGCCCTCTTGCTTTTACCAGGGACTCGGATTCCTCCCGCCTGCATTTCAACCAGGTCAGCTGCACCTTCCGCCTCGGCACTGGTTCGGACGAGCCGGAAAGCGGATAGGGTCTTAGGAACGCAATCAGCAGACCCGCTATTTCTTCCGCGTATACTTCCCCTTCATCTCCATCTTCTTGCCGATGTGGAAGGGGAAGCGCCATTCGGTCATGCACCAATCGAGCGTATTGTTATCGACCACGGTGATGCAATAGCAGCCGTGGCTCGTGGTCCCATCCAGGCCGACGCTCTTGTACTTCATGGTCCACTGCTTGTTGCACGCATCGTACTTGGCCGTGCCCCGCTGTGGGTAACCCCAGTTGCTGAACATTCCCCAGATGTACCTCTTCTCTCGCGGATGCCAGCTCCACTTTCCCTCAGCTTCGAATTTCGTGCTTTCGTTCTGCGAAACGAACGCCCCGTTCAGCGAGCGCTTGTCCAGCGTCCACTTCCAATCCGCCGTGCCGGTCCACTTCCTGTTCGGCTCATCGGTGTTGAGCATCTCCGCTTCCCAGTTCCACGAACCCACGAACACGTCGTAGGCGTCCAGCTCGCAAGGGCGAGGCGGGGGCTTGATGTCGGAGAAATTCACTTTCGGCGCCGCGCAACCAGAGACCAGCCATGCCGCTATCCCCACAGTGGTCAATCCCACTCGATTCACGCATCGCATAAACGTACCTCCACTCAAAAAGAACGGGAGCTGTCTACTCGCTCCCCGCGCGGTAGGATAGAGTCTACGGAATAGCGAATCAAATAAAGAGGGCAGGATGATTATTGCCGTTTCTTGAAATAGGGAGGGCCCCTTTCATTGAGTGACTCCATCGTCATCACCGGGTGCGGCTGGGTGACGCCGTTTGCCGCCGGTGGCATTGAGGACGTTTTGCGGGCCGCCGGCCTCGCTACCGAATCAATCAATTCACAGGGTTACCATCCCATCGCGGACGACCTTCTTGCGGGCTTCTCGGAAGTAACCCCGGAGTGTCGCAACGACCCCGGCGCATGGTTGGCGGCGGTCGCATTCGAATGCGTCCGGCGGGATGCGTCCCCGGCCGCCGGCTCGGACCCGCCGGAACGGATCGGGATGGTCCTAGGCAACGCCCTCGCCGGGCAGTCGGGAATGATCGACTTCGCCAACGACGTTCGGGAGCAATCGCCCCGCTTCGTCAGCCCCATCCGCTTTCCGCAAACGGTCGGTAACTTCATCACCGGCGCGCTTTCGCGGGCCTACGATGTTCGTGGCCCAAACTCCACCGTCGCCGCGGGATTGGCCTCAGGTCTGTTCGCTCTTGTCGAAGGCTGTGCATTGCTAACCGCGGGCAAGGCCGACTTGATCTTTGCTGGTGGTACGGAGCGACTCTCGCCCGCCCTGGCCATGGGACTTGCCGAACCGGATGTGGTCTTTAGCGATGGGGCGTGCCTGTTTGCGTTGGAGCGCAAGGAGCACGCCCTGGCACGCGGCGCGACGATCTTCGCGAAGATTATCTCTACAGCCGATCAAATCCCTTCCGAGCCGCGGGCTCATGCCCCCGACTCCGATCGGGGGTCAGCCCGCGCGGACGCTCCCCCCAAGGTGTCGATTCGTTCCGTCGCGGGAACACGCGAACCGGGCGCGATCTTCATCGAGCGTTGCATAGGACGATGCTTGGGCGCCCTCGGCGCTGCCGCCGTCGCCGCGGCCATCGGCGCTGCGCGCGGTCTCGCGGTACCGATCGTAGACCATGCAGATACGTCGAAGATATCCGATCGGCGTTTGGGCATGAAAGACCCTGCCGCAACGACCACGGCCGTCGTCACCGCGCAGGCTGGCAACGAGCATCAAACCTTACTTACGTTGGAGGTGCCATGTGCGGAACTACGACCGGCGAAACACTAGCGCCGCGTCATGCCCGGTAAAGCCGGTGGATAGTTTCAGCACGGTGTGCACTTTGCGATCCGTCCGCGACGTGACCAGCGGCACCGGGAAAAAGGCGCTCTGGCCATCGGAATTCAGCGTGCCCGGAACCGCCTGATGCTTCATCGCCAACAGCGAAGCAATGGTCTCGACCACACCGCACGCCGCGAGCATGTGGCCCACGTTGGGCTTGAACACCGTCGCCACTGGTGAATGAGTCCCTTCTCGCACCCCACGCGACCCCAAGGCCTCTTTGAGACACGCCGCCTCATAGCCGTCCGAAAGTGCCGTGCTCGCCCCGTGCGGAACGATGAGGTCGATTTCTTCCGCCCGGACGCCCGTCGTCCTTAACGCTTCGTCGATCACGCCGCGCAACCTGCCCGCGCGAACGTCGGGGATCGTCTGCTTCCAGCCTTGATGTGCAAATGCGCCGCCGGCATACGTGGCATAGGATTTGGCGCCGCGCTTTTCGGCGTGCGCCGTCGACTCCAGCACGAGCGCTCCCGCGCCTTCCCCGACGTAGAAGCCCGTCGAAGTGGAGTCGAAGGGACGCATCCCTCCCGCGTCGCGGGCATACAAATCGAGTCGACGAAACCATTCCAGCCGCACGCCGGTATCGAACGCCTCCCCGCCGACGACGATCATCATGTCAGCCTGCCCCGACCGGATGCGTTGCGCGGCGACCTCGATTGCAAAGACCCCCGAAGAACAGGCATTGTGGACGCTGGTGGAGAAGCCGCGGAACCCGAACGCCTTACCCACATGGTGAACGTACAAGAACGCCTGCATGTTGTAGAAAAACGGGGCCAGCAACTCGTACACCGGCGGCGGACCGTCCGTCGGCGGAGGCCCGCCAAACAGCCCAAAGAGCCGACAGACCGTCGGTTCCACTCCCGGGGCCTCGAAGGCCTGGATCACGCCGATCGTGTTCTGGTCGCGATCGTAGGTAAGCCCCGCGTCGGCCAGGGCCAGCTCGATTCCCAGCAGTGCATAACCCAGGTCGCGGTATCCTTCGCAACCCTGCTCCGCCGAAGCGGCCATGTGTTTGCTTAACCCAGGAACGGAATCGACAGGCGGCATGGAGACGACGGGCAATTCCGCGGACTTCCCGGCATCCACGGCCAGCGACCGAAGCTGGGCGTTCGATCGGCCCCCGATCAGCGAAGACCAAAAAGCTTCACGCCCGACGCCGATTCCCGTGACGGGTCCGACGCCGGTGATGACGACCTCGCGGGGATGGGAGTTCATGAAAGGGTTCTCTGACGTTCAGTGCCGCGAGTGTCAACGAGCGGTACAGCCCTGACCGCCCTGTTCGGTCGCGCTCCGTTAGATTCACGCCGCCGAAAGCACAATGCTGCTGTTGTACCCGCCGAATCCGGCGGAGTTGTTCAGCACACATCGCACCCGCGTCCGGCGCGGCGCGCCCTGAACCGCGTCCAAGGTGCAGGGTTGGAGCACCTTATCGAGATGCCAGGTGGGAATCAAGGTTTGCTGTTCCAGGGAAAGGACGCACGCCGCCGCCTCCATCGCTGATGCCGCCCCCATGGTGTGCCCGGTTAATGCCTTGATCGAGCTGAACGCCACGCCGTCGGGGAAGCATTTCTGCATGACCGCGACCTCGATGGCGTCGTTCTGCGGCGTTCCCGTTCCGTGGGCGCAGACATAGTCGATGTCTTTCGGCGTCAATCCCGCGTCATTGAGTGCCTCCATCGTGGCACGGCCAAGACCGTCGCCGTCGGGATGCGGGCGAGTGGGATGATAATTCTCGCACGCCACCGCCGCCCCCAGCACCCGGGCACGGATCGGCGCTCCGCGTGCTTTGGCCGATGATTCCCGCTCCAGGACGAACATCACCCCGCCCTCGCCGACCAGCAACCCGTCGCGCCGTTCGTCGAAGGGGCGACAGACTTCGGCGGCCATCACACGCAAACGCATGAACCCGATGAACGCCAAGCGGCTGAATCCGTCCGCTCCGCCGGCGATGGCCACGTCGCAACGCCCATCCAGAAGCTGCCTTCGCGCCGCGGTGATGGCCATGTTGCCGGCCGCGCAGGCTCCATACAAGTCCACAGCCGGTGCCGTTACTCCCAGGTCCGCTGCAACGTTTCGAGCCAGGCACCCCGGACGGGCCTCAAGGATTTTTTTCGCGTGCTCTGTGGAAAGCCATTCGTGAGCGGGCGCGCCTAATCGATTCTCGATGAACTCCGTCTCGCCCATCGTCGTCCCGACGATGATCGAAACTCGCGGCACCTCGACTAGACCATTTTCACCTTTTTTGTTGCGGGCGAAGTGAGCCTCCCCCCTTGGCAAGGGGGGATAAAGGGGGGTCGGCTTGCTATTCGAAAACGGATTTCGCTCTGGCAAAAGACCTGCCGAATGAACTGCCTCACGCGCGGCTGCAATCGCCAATTGCGACGCCCGTCCGCTCGATCGATCCACTTCAATGGGGTCGCGAACCTGACAGGCGATCTTCCGCGACAATTCCCTAGTATCCAGACCCTCTACGGCCCCCGCGCCCGATCGCCCCGTGCTCAGCGACTCCCAGAACGGCCGCTCCCCGCACCCGATCGGCGAGACAACGCCCACCCCGGTAATCACGATGTCGTCCGGCATTCCGCTATTCCTCCTAGGACGCTGCTGCGGTTCGCCCCAAAACTAGATTAGCGAGTACCCTGATCCGCGAATCCGTCCAAATCCAAGGCCTCAACGTGGCTGTAATCAAGAATCTTGCGATCTTCCGTGAGTAACCGGCAGCGGAGGAATCGAGATGTTGCAATCAACATTCGGTCCGCCGGGTCACGATGAAGTTCGCCCGGAAGCCGCACGGACTCGACGGCGATTGCCGGCGTAAGGTTAACGATGCTGACAGCCGCGTCGTATAGCGCTGCCTGCAACCACTCATCCAATGAAACGTCGAGGACGAGTCGTCCCTTGGCGTGAAGTACGGCAACTTCCCAGCAGGACACGGCGCTCACCGCCACCTCCGCCGGGCGCGCCGCATCGAGGAAGGGCGTGCAGGCGCTCATCCGTGAATCATTCTGGACCCACCATACCCAGACGTGCGTGTCAAGTAGAATCACCGCAAGGCTTCCCACTCGTCCGGCGGGATTGCCGGTTCGAAGGGGTCTTCATACCTGTAAGTCCGCCCGCGCATAGGGAATCGACGAACGCCGTTGTTCGGTACAGAGCCGATCTGTACGACCAACAGGTCGCCAGCCCGAAAGGGCAGACCGGTCAGGGTCAGTTCCCCATCACGGTCTACGCGTGCCTCAATTGAGATCGAATCTTGCAGTTCCATTTGCTGAATTATAGCAATCCAGGTGGGCTGAGGGAACAGACTCATCCACGGTTGATTAAGCCGCCGCCATGCGATCGCGCATCATCTCAAAGATGTCGCCGAGGCAGCTCACCCGGCGGATCACATCCTCCGGCAGTTCCTGGCGGATGATGGATTCGATAGTGGCAATCATGTGAACCGCATCCAGAGAATCCAAACCGATTTCCACGAGAGGCTTGGTCAGGTCGATCTGCTCCACCGGAACTTTAAGCGTATCGGACAGCCAATTCAGAATCTCGATTTTCGCCGCGTCGTAATTCTTCATCGTCCTACCCCCTCCGAACCGTTCCTCGCTGAGTGTGGCACACCCGCCCTCGGGTGTGAATCCGCTCCAGCCGAGGGCGGCTGGGCTACACACTTGACGCCCGCCAGCGGATACTCGATGTGTTCCACCATCCACTGCGTCACGCGGGCACGCCACTGCCGATACCCATCTTCGCCGCGCTCCGCCCGGACCAGCAATTCGATTCGATCGCACTCGCGGATCGACGAAAACACCGCGTCTTTAACCTTGGAATCCAGATTGGCCGTGTCGTGCTCGAATTGCTCGACGTTGTTGATCGACCGTGCCTTTAGCCCGAAACACATCCCTAAATGCACGTGCGGCTGCCATTCCACGGGCATCTTCGCCCCCCATGCACGGGCGATTTCCAGCCGATCCGGATTAACAAAGACCGCCGCCAGCCCCGACCCCGCCGCCGCATCGACGGCATGGACACCCATTCGGCTGACGTGTTCGACGAAAAGGTCCGGGCGGTCCATGAAGCGAAACCAAAGCGCCCGCCCGACGCCCTGATAGGCCGCGTTGCGAGCGTACCCCTCCAACGTTTCCAGCTTTCGCAGCACAGTTTCGTCCTTCGGATAATCAAAGAACGCGTGTTTGAAGCCGTATCCGTCGTAACACAAATACCCGTGCAACGGGTCGAGGCCCTTCGTCACCCCCGCCAACCGCTCGGCGTCGTGACCGCGCATGCCCGACCAGAATCCGAGACCGACGTAATGCAGATAACGAAACTCCGGACGCGGACGAACAATGTCGGCTTCGAAAGCCGCGGGCGAATACGCAAACAATCCCCGGAGTGTATACCCCATGGCCGCTCCCTCTTCGGCGAACGGGCGTTGCAACGCAGGCATCGATTCACAATACGCTTTCCAGGCGGTCGTCGAGGGGCGGGCGACCATGGCGTTAAACCCCCCGGCGAAACTTCCAAGGATTGAATTGATCCGCTCGACATCTTCCCGGGCGGAGACGAGAAGCCCCAGGCGATCGACCTGCACTTGCTGGGGGCGGATGGTCCACAAGGCAAAGACGTACCGCCACCACCCCGTCACCGCGGCCAGGACCACGACGATTGCACCAGCGACGGCAATGGATGTCCAGGTTGTCATGTTGTTTGACCGACGCCGTCCGGACGCTCCATCTCGCAAGGCGCCAAGGGACCGTCATCCCATGTGGTTGACCAATCCTGGGAGATGTTGCCGCTGCCCTCCCCCACGCCGCGTATCGGACGATTCCCGACAAGCCGAGACCGGCGAAGGGCGTTACCCAATCATCACAGCGGACAAACCCTGCTCACCGTTCCTCCGACCGAATTCTTCACGCCGGACTCCTCCGATTATACTCTATATCATCACTTTCTGGAAGCGGATTGTGGCCGCATTTCTTGCCGAAATGACACCCGCCGGAATACTCCAATTGGGCCCAAGTCCCGATAATCACTCATTGGGTTGCTGGGTAAACACCGATCCCCTAGCATCTATGGACGTGGCGGGGCATCAATTTCCCAAATTGACATAGGCGACCATCGCATTGTCCTGGCTCTACAGGTACTCCATCCGACACCCCAAGCGGGTTATTGCCCTTGCGGTTCTGATAACCGTATCTCTTGCCCCAGGCATCCTTCGTCTAAGGCTGCGAACCGATGGCCACGCGCTGGTCCCCGCCGATGCCCCCGAAATCCAACAGGACAATCGCATCCGCGAGGACTTCGGCCTCGACGACCCCGTCGTCGTGTTCATCCGTTCCAGTGACGCACTAGGCCTGTTCAACACCCATACGCTTCAACTCGTTCAGGACCTCACCGACGACTTTCAAAAGCTGGAAGGTGTTCGACCGGCGAACGTGTTCAGCCTGGCCACGGAGGTGAGTGACAAGGTTTTTCCGGGGACGTTGCGCTTCCGACGGTTTCTCGACCCAATTCCCCAAACGCCGCAGGAGTTGAGCACGCTACGTAAAGACATGCTCGACGTGCGTTTGTACAACGGCACTCTGATTTCCAGGGATGAAAAGGCAACCGCGATCATGGTTGGCGTCCCTTCCGGCGCCGATCGCGCGGCCTTCTACAGCCGGGTGCAGGACATCATTGCCAGGCAGGGGACAATTCCGGAAACGATCGACATCATCGGCGCGCCCGTGGCGGAGGCGCTGCTGGGCGCGCACATTCTTGAGGACCTGGGCGTGCCCACTTCCCTATTGGGCGGCTGGTCCGCGTCGCACGAGACCGACACACGAACCGCTTTGCCTAGAACACTGCACGAACTGCGGCGTCTCATCGCCGGTAGCGTCGGTTTGGTTCCCCTGGCCATCGCCATCATGGCCCTGGTATTCGTCCTTCGGTTTCGCAGTGTGACCGCCGCCGCCCTGCCCCTGATGGAAGTAGGCGCATGTCTGGTCGTGATTTTCGCGGTCATGGGTTGGTTGGATGTCCCCGTCTACCTCACCACCACGGTCATGCCCATCATTCTCACCGCCACCGGAATCACCGACGAAATCCACGTCTTTAATCGCTATCGTCATCAACTTTTCGCCCGACCGGACGAGAATCACGTGGACGTGCTGATGGCGACCATGAAGGAGATGACCCCGCCGGTCGTAATGGCTTCCCTTACCACGGCCATTGGGTTTCTATCCTTCGCGGTGTCGTCGATCATTCCCGTCCGCACCTTCGGACTTTTCACCGCGTTGGGAATCATCTTCTGCATGATCTGGTCGCTGTCGGTAATACCCGCGATGTTGACCCTGATTTCGCCGAGACGATTCACAGGCCGTCGGCGTGACCTGGTTAGTACAGAACCGCGACAGCTCTTGAGCGGTCAAAGTGATTCGACGAAGGTCGGGGGACCACTCGTTAACGCTCGTTTTTCTGATCGGACTGTGTTTCGCTGGATTGGATCAGTCGTCATCCATTGGCGCGCCCTGGTCCTGCTCGTTGCATTGTTTCTCGCCGTGGCAGCGCCCTTTGGAATTCGCAAGATCGTCGTGCAGGACAGTTGGATCGATGGGTTTTCCCAGGAGAGCGATTTTCGCAGCGCGACCGAAGTCTTCAATGATCAATTCCTCGGCACGCACATCCTCCAGGTCTGCGTCAATGCCGGTCACCAGTCGCTCAGCGGCGCACTGACCATCGATGCCTTTGAGTCGCGTTGGATCAAGCTTCCCGGCGAGATCGTCGCCGATCCGCAAACGCTGGTCGGCCGGCGGATACTACTGCGAAGAACGGGAGAACCCGGATTTGTCGGACCGCCGAGCCGCGCCGACGAGCTTCGATGGAGCTGGCTGTCCTGGATTCAGACCGCCACCCGGCAAGGCGACCGGATTCTCGTCGGCTGTGAACCGAAAAACGGCTCGGCTCTATTCGCGTTGCGCCTTGCCCCCGGCGACACGGCCTATTACGACATCACCACCTCCCCGTTCCTCAAGCCGGAGATCATCCGCCGGATCGCCGACCTGGAATCCTTCATCAGCGGCCACAAAGATAAGGCCGTCGGCGGCGTGCTCGGACCGGCCGACTACGTCATCACCGTCAACTACATGAGCCGAGGACGCAAGGAAGCCGAGCGCGCCATCCCCAACAACGACGAACGCATCGAATGGCTCTGGGGCGAATACGAGCGACTCCTCGGCTACGACCGTCGTGGCCAGCTTGTCGATTCCCAATACGGCCGGGCGATCGTCACCGTGCTCATGAAGAACGCCAATTTCGTCGGCACCGCCCGCCTGATGAACGAGATCCGCGATTACGAACGCGCGAACCTCGCTCCACACGGGATATCGCTTTCCTTCGCCGGGGACGTGGCCGTCAGCCAGACGCTGATCGACGCCATCGTCGGCACGCAGGTCGTCTCCGTCATCGGCTCGCTCGCCGGCGATTTCCTGATCACCGCCATGCTGGGTCGATCGGTGATCTTCGGTCTGCTTTGCATACTGCCCTGTTCCCTCGCCATCCTGATTAATTTCGCGGTGATGGGATGGTTGGGCATGCCCCTTGGGGTGGCCACTTCGATGTTCTCCGCCATGACCCTCGGCATCGGCGTGGACTACGCGATCCATTTGCTGGAGCGCTACCGGCTCTTGCGCGACTGCGGACTCGATTTGCGCGACGCCCTGCGCGAAGCCGTCGCCACCACCGGCTCGGCCATATCCATCGACACCCTGGCCGTGTGCCTGGGCTTTGGAATCATGTTGCTCTCCCAGGTGCCGGCCAACGCCCGCCTCGGCGCCCTGTTGGTGCTCAGCTTTGTCAATTGTTTCGTAGCGACCATGACCATCCTGCCCGCCATGCTCAGCCTTCGCCGCCAGCGCAGTGTTTCACCCCGCCCGGAATTGTAGGGCGGTGGCATGGTCCACGCTTCGTGGTCATGCTTTCAGTCACCCCACCTGCTCACGCGATCGCATACGTGTGACCCCTGACCCCCGATCCCCGGCCCCCGACCCCCCGACGGTGTCGGCGTGATTGCTTTTCCCCTCCGGGACGGTGGTGGTGGTGAAGTGAGAGATGACCGCTCCATGGCTGTCGCGGTACTGATGGTTATGCGCGTATTGATCAATACCGCGAGTGCCAACGAGCGGTCAGGTTTCGATCGATACTCGCGGGAAGTGTCACAGGCCCGACCAATCTCGTCACTGTGGCGCTTCGAAACGTTCCTGAATTTCGGCGAGGTCCAAAAGGTCGACGTCGCCGTCGGAGTCGAAGTCGGCGAAGCGGCAGCCGGGACCGGCGTCGTTGTCAGGGCCGCCGTGGATGCCGTGGCGGTCGTTGGTAAGACACTCATGGAAGTAGTAGAAGTCATCCAGCGTGACCGCCCCGTCGCTGTCGTAGTCTCCGCTGCCGTCAGCCGGGATCACGCCGTAGCGGATGTAGTCCCAGGCGTTCTCGCAAGGGAGATACCAGGATCGCCCCTGCCAGGTAATCCGCGAGTCGTGAGCCGGATACGGGCCCTCGGGGATGCCTTCATCAATCAGATAGGCATCGATGTAGAAGGCGTAGCGGTCAGGGTGCAGTTCGATCCGGTAGGTGTGCGGGACGCCCGGTTCGATCTCGATGAACCAGATAGGCAGGTCGGCGTCTCGAAAAAGCTGGACGAGGTCGCTGGCAACTGTGATGTGGTACGCGACGCCCGCGTTGTTGCCCAAAACGAGTACGATGGGGGCGCCATATGGGATTTCGGACCTATTCCCATTCGTTTTAACGAGGAACTCCGTGAAGAACTGGGCAGCACCGTTAAAGGGTTTGAGCGAGCGGCGGTACACGTCGCGCCCCCCCCCGGGCCCCGGCGGACAGGGGTCAAAGTCAAGCTGTTGATGGTACCAGCCCTGATCGTTCCAGGTCTCCGGCGAGCAGTACTGAAGAACGAGCTGCCAACCCTCGGAAACCGGGTCCGAAAAGAACTCCGACGAGAAGACCTGAGGGGGCGCGGATTCGGCCACAGCGCCGATCAGCAGGCAGGTCGCCGCAAGATGTATCCGACTGCTTCGCATTCCGATTCACCGCGTCTGACCGAAGGCGATCTGGAACTCGGCGAAATCACGGAGATCGACGTCGCCGTCGGAGTCGAAGTCGGCGAAGCGGCAGCCGGGACCGGCGTCGTTGTCAGGGCCGCCGTGGATGCCGTGGCGGTCGTTGGTGAGACACTCATGGAAGTAGTAGAAGTCATCCAGCGTGACCGCCCCGTCGCTGTCGTAGTCTCCGCTGCCGTCAGCCGGGATCACGCCGTAGCGGATGTAGTCCCAGGCATTGTGGCACGGGAGGTGCCAAGATTCACCCTGCCACGGAATCTGCGAGCGGTGGGCCGGAAACGGCCCCTCGGGAACGCCTTCGTCGATCACGTCGGCGTCGATGTAGAAGGCGTAGCGATCCGCATACAGTTCGATGCGGTAGGTGTGCGGGACGCCCGGTTCGATCTCGATGTACCAGATCGGAAGGTCGACGTCGCGAAAGAACTGGACCAAGTCGCTGGCGACGGTCACGTGGTAAAGAACGCCGGCATTGTTGCCCATCGCGACCACGGTGGGCGCCCCATAAGGAATCTCCGACCTGTCGCCATCGGTCTGAACTCGAAACTCGACGAAAAACCTCGCTACCCCGTTGAGAGCTGCAAGCGAACGGCGGTACGTGTCCTGCCCCCCCCCGGGACCGGGGGGACAGGCATCCAAGTCAAGCTGTTGGTGATACCACCCCTGATCGTTCCAGGTCTCCGGCGAGCAGTAGTAACTGACCAGGTTCCACCCTTCGGAAACGGGGTCCGAAAAGAACTCCGACGAAAAGACTTGAGCAACCACGGGCACTTCCGTGGCTCCCAATAGCAGCCAGTTGGCTATGAAGAGTTTCCAGTCCCTTCTCATCCCCGTTCCCACTGAGGTCCGACGTGCCGTAGAAACGCTAAGGAATTATACCACCTTGGAAGGCAGAAAGTGTTCCGTCGAAACCGGCCTTACTTCGTCCTAGTCCGCAATGGAATCGACGGCTCATTTGGAGGCCCCAAAGGGGCCTCGACTTCCAGCCCAGGGTTGTCCCGGCGCGTCGGGACAACCCTGGGACAATAACGCCAAAGAGCACAACCCTGGCAGGGTTGTGGCGATTCGGACCACGTTTCCCAGGGTTTCCGCTACGCGGCAACCCTGGGCTGGCGTCCAGTACACCCTTGGCGTAATGAAGCGCCCAACCCAATGCCTGCCATGAACGATTCCCTCCAGTCGTGCCGCAGCAACTGTCCCAGACCCAGTTCCCTATAGTTTCCCCTCGCATTCGGAAATTCATGGATTCCCCCGTTGACAGGGCTTGCATTGGCCTACGTTTGGCTGTAGATTCCAGCAATTGAAAAGGATGGAAGACGGATTAGGTTGGATTTAAGTCTTGATGTGGTAAGGAGTTATGGTCCGTTGGGCACTGCCCGGCGGACAGTGTTAGGCGGCGTAGCACGATGGCGATGACGGCGGAATCAAAAACGGAGCTGATCCAGAATCACCGCGTCCACTTGCGGGACACGGGTTCACCGGAAGTACAGATCGCGCTTTTGACCAACCGCATCACCGAACTCACCGAGCACCTGAAAGACAACATTAAGGACCACGCGGCCCGCCGCGGGTTGCTCAAGATGGTCGGTCGCCGGGCGAGCCTGCTCAAGTACCTCACCCGGACCGATCACTCGCGCTACAAGAGCATCATCACCAACCTGGGCCTCCGCAAATAGGCGAGGCGCCGACTCTTCGAGGGCGGAACTGCATTCCGCAATTTCACCAAGCCCTCCAATTCCGTTTTCTTCCTTCATGCAAACCGCAGGGTTTGTGTTGTCCATCGAGCATGGGGCTTGGTGCGGCAGGTTGGTGTGTAGGGAATAGAGACGGTTGGATTGATTATGGAACATCATGTCGTAGAGCGAATGATCGCCGGTCGCAAACTTCGGATCGAGACCGGCAAAGTGGCGAAACAAGCGGCGGGGGCCGTGGTGCTCTCCTATGCCGATACCGTAGTCCTGGCCGCGGTGATCACCGGACCGCCGCGGGAGGGCGTGGACTTCTTCCCCTTGACCGTGGATTATCGTGAGAAGACCTACGCCGCGGGCAAGTTCCCCGGCGGCTTCTTCAAGCGCGAGGCCCGTCCGACGCAAAAGGAAATCCTGACCATGCGGATGATCGACCGTCCGCTGCGTCCCATGTTCCCGGCCGGTTTTGTGGACGAGGTGCTGATTCAGGCGATGGTCCTGGCCACGGATCAGGAGAACGATCCGGACATTCTGGCCATGCTCGGCGCATCGGCGGCGTTGTGTGTATCGCACCTTCCATTCGAGGGGCCGAGCGCTTCCTGCCGCGTCGCGTACATCGACGGTCAATACGTGCTCAATCCCACCCTCAAGCAGATGGAATTCGCCACCATGGAGATGGTCCTCGCCGGTCACAAGGACGCCGTCAACATGATTGAGGTGGGGTCGATGGAAGTATCGGAGCAGGTTGTGGCAGACGGCATCGCCTTCGGCCACAAGGCGATCGTCGAACTGTGCGCGATGCTCCAGGAACTTCAGAAAAAGGCCGGCAAGCCCAAGGATTGGACGCCGCCGCCGCCGCCCACCGCGTTGGAAAACGAGCTTCGATCGAAATACGCTGACTCCCTCCGCACCGCCCGTTCCACACCCGGCAAACAGGACCGCTACAAGGCGGTGAATGAAGTCTACAAAGCTGCCAAGGCGGTGTATGCTCCGGCGGATGCAACCGTCCCGGCGAAACACAATTGGAACCAGGTCCGCGAAATCCTCGATCACATCGAGGGCGAGATCCTTACCGAAAACGTGCTCAAGAACGGCAAACGCTCCGACGGCCGCGGACCAAAGGACATTCGCCCCATTACTTCCGAGGTCGCAGTGCTGCCTCGCGTCCACGGCTCCGCTCTCTTTCAGCGCGGCGAGACCCAATCCCTTTGCGTGATCACTCTTGGCACCGGACGCGACGAGCAGATCATCGATGGGCTGACCGAGGAATACAGCAAGAAGTTCATGCTTCATTACAACTTCCCGCCGTTGTGTACCGGCGAGGTCAAGCGGGTCGGCTTTACCAGCCGCCGCGAAATCGGTCACGGCAACCTGGCCGAGAAGGCCCTCGAGGCCGTGCTGCCCACCGCGGAGAAGTTTCCCTACACGATCCGCCTGGTGTCGGAAATCATGGAGTCCAACGGCTCCAGCTCCATGGCCTCCGTGTGTGGCGGGTGTCTTGCATTGATGGATGCCGGAGTCCCCATCAAACAGCCGGTAGCCGGCATTTCCGTTGGCATGTTCGAGAAGGGTGACAAGCGGCAACTCGTCGTGGACATCCTCGGCGAGGAAGATCACTTCGGGGAAATGGACTTCAAGGTGGCCGGCACCCAGCGGGGCATCACCGCCGTCCAGTTGGACCTCAAGGGACGAGGGTTACCCCAGGACATCATTGTGGAAACGCTGGCTCTCGCCAAAGAGGCCCGGCTGGATATCCTCCGGCAGATGTTGACCGCCCTCCCCGCGCCTAGACCCAACACCAGCGAGTATGCCCCGCGCATCCTCACCATCAAAGTCAATCCCGACAAGATCGGCAAGGTCATCGGGCCGGGCGGCAAGTTCATCAAGTCCATCGAGGCCGAAACCGGCGCGACCGTGGAGATCGACGACGACGGCACCGTACTCATCGCCTGCGTGGACATGAAGGCCGCGCAGCGCGCCCTGGAAATGGTCGAGTCCGTCACCGCTGAAGTGAAGGTCGGCAAGATATACACCGGCCGGGTCAGCAGCATCAAGGACTTCGGGGCCTTCATCGAAGTGACGCCGGGCCAGGACGGACTGTGTCACATCAGCGAGCTGGACACGGAATACGTGAAGTCGGCGGATCAGGTGGTTAAAATCGGCGATACCGTTCGAGTCAAAGTCCTCGCCATCGACGACCAGGGGCGCATCAAGCTTTCACGAAAGGCGGCGGTCCTGGAGGAAGCGGCCGCAAAGGCGAACTAGAACTACAAGGCTACGTTGTCCCCTGGTGACGACGTTCGGTGTCCAACCCCGTTCACGGGGTTTGCCCGCGTAAGCGGGTCCTAGGCCAGCCGTTTACGGCTGGTCCGGTGGCGAGCCATCCGTCTATTCAGCCCGTTTCAACGGGCTTGCCGGGACGAGGGACCGCAAGCCGATGGCCCATTGAGGAAGCCCGTTGAAACGGGCTAACCACGACGACATTCGGTGTCTCATTCACCAGTCCTAAAGGACTGGCCTGAAACCTCGCCCGCGGCGGAGGGAAAGCCGCTGAAGCGGCTTGAAAAAGTGACACTCACCGCCTCTCTCTGACCCATCCTCTTGGCGGAACAGGAGAGCCGGGACCTTCTGCAGAATCGAATGCGATCTTCATGACCACACCCTATGATCTCTCGAATCTCCCTGCCTCGACCGATCCGCGCCAGGCGGTGATTGAACTGGCCGAACTGGCCGGCGGACTGGCCCACGAGCTGCGCAACCCCCTCTCCACCATCATGGTGAACCTGAAGCTGCTGGCCGAGGACCTGCAAGACCTTGAGGCCCACCCACGCGATGTCCGACGTCGCGCCCTGCTGAAAGTAGATGTGTTGCGCCGCGAAGCCGAGCGCCTGCAATCGTTATTCGACGAATTCCTGAACCTCACCGGGCCGTATGCTCTGCATCGCCAACCTGTCGACCTCAACCTCGTCGTCACCCGTTTGGTGGAGTTCTGCGAACCGCTCTTGAGCGCCAACGCGATTCGCGTCACCGTCGACGCGGCCGGTACCCCTTTGCAATGTTCGGTGGATGAAAAGCTGCTCCGGCAGGCGTTGCTCAACATCGTCATCAACGCCCAGCAGGCCATGCCCGACGGCGGCGAACTGCGAATCAAAGTCGGCAAGGATGGCGACCGCGCCTTCATCGCCGTCGCCGACTCCGGCGTGGGCATTCCCCAACCCTACCACGACCGCGTTTTTCGTCCCTTTTTTTCCACCAAATCCGGCGGGACGGGACTCGGGCTCTCCATTACCCAGCGGATCATCCATGAACATGAAGGAACGTTGACATTCCAAAGTGAGGAAGGGAAGGGGACGACGTTCACCATTCGCCTGCCGCTTCACTGAGGAAGCCCTGCGGGTCGTCGTCGCACGAGCACGATCTAATGCACATTCCGTTGATTATCAGTGCATGGGGATTGGGGAGGGCGAGCCTCCCGGCGAGCCGAGGCACCTCGCCCCGAAGGGGCGAGGGAGAGTAGCCACGGGTGGAGCCCCGATGAACATCGGGGCGGAACCCGTGGTGCAAGGATCAAGACAATCGCGCCCCGGCGGGGCGGCGGAAGGTTGCCACGTGTGTTTTAAGTCTGGCGTTTACCCTCCCGGTCGGATAAAATCGTACCCGTGCGTTCGTCGAGCAAGGCAATCCCGTTGCGCCCAACGAAGCAGATGCCGTGCCGGTTGCGTTTCGATCGCCCGGCGGTCTGGGTACTCGTGTTCCTCATCCGTTCCTACCAGGCCATCATCCGCCCTCACCTGCACGGTTCCTGCAAGTTCTGCCCCACGTGCAGCCAGTACGCCATCGAAGCCCTGCTGGCTCACGGGCTGATGCGTGGCTCGATCCTCGCCGCGCGGCGCATCGTTCGTTGTCACCCCTTCACACCCGGCGGAATCGATCCCGTCCCTTCGCCGACCCATTAGTCGGCCACGGCCCATGCCGTTACTGTTGTTGCAATGACTTTCGATGATCCTTCGTTCGTCGCCGATGTCGCCGTGATCGGCGGCGGGGCGGCCGGGTTGGCCACGGCAATCTTCACCGCCCGCCGATGTCCGGGTCGCACGATTCTGGTCCTGGACGGGGCCAGAAAGCTCGGGGCGAAAATTCTGGTCAGTGGGGGAGGGCGGTGCAACGTAACCAACGTGGCCGTGTCGGCGGCGGATTTCTGCGGAGGCAGTCCCCATGTCATCCGCCGCGTTCTGGCCGCCTTCCCCGCGGAGCAAACCGTGGACTTTTTTCGTGAAATCGGCGTCACCATGCACGTCGAAGAATACGGGAAACTGTTCCCGGATACGAATCGCGCCCGGACGGTGCTTGACGCCCTGGTGGGCGAGGCCCAGCGCCTCGGCATCCGCATCCTCCCCGGCCATCGCGTGTCGCGGATCGAACGCCGCGATGATTCCTTTGAGATCGGTGTAGACATTGACCCTTCAATGCGGAGTTATCGAACGATTCGGGCGCGTATTGTGGTTCTCGCCACCGGTGGATTGTCTCTGCCGAAAACCGGCAGCGACGGCGGCGGATATGGCCTCGCTCGGCATCTGGGTCATTCGTTGACTCCCACGACGCCGGCGCTTGTTCCGCTCATCCTTGATGGGGATTTTCACGCCGGCCTCTCCGGCATCGCGCACGAAGTGACGCTGTCGGTGCTGGTCGAGGGTCGCAAGCCGGTCCGTGTCCGCGGGCCGTTGCTTTGGACGCACTTCGGCGTCAGCGGCCCGGCCGTCCTCGACGCCTCGCGCCATTGGCACCATGCGCGATTCGAACAGCGCGGCGTCACCGTGACCGTGAACTTCCTGCCGGACGACGATTTCAACTCCCTGGAAGGGAAAATGCTGGGTCTCGTTTCGTCGCAACCGAGGGTGTTCCTGCGAAACGCACTCGCCGCCTTGCTTCCGGCGCGCCTTGCCGATGAACTCCTCAAGAATCTCGGAATCAATGGCGGAGTTGCCATGGCTCAGGTCACGCGCGATGCCCGCCGCACGCTTGTTCGAGCGTTGCTGGAGTGGCTGCTGTCGGTCCGCGACAGCCGTGGCTACGGCCACGCCGAGGTAACCGCCGGCGGCGTCCTGCTAAGCGAGATCGACCCCGGCGCCATGGCCTCTCGTAAGTGCCCGGGCCTCTTCCTCGTCGGTGAAATCCTCGACGTCGACGGCCGCATCGGCGGCTTCAACTTCCAATGGGCCTGGTCCAGCGCTCACGTCGCCGCGACGGGCATCGCCCAGGAGCTTGGAGGAAACGACTAGCGTGCCGCCGAGCGATCGCCATGATCGTGGTCGTCAGAGCCGACTATTCCATCATCAAGAGCGCCTGTTGTGGGTATTGGTTCTGCGACGGTATCGTAATCTTAAACCTGATGGGAGCGGAGTGCTTACATTGACCGAAATCGTATTCATCGTTGAGGAAGCCGCGGAAGGCGGATATACGGCGAGGGCGCTGGGGGAGTCCATCTTTACGCAGGCCGAGGATATGCCCAAGCTGCGCGAAATGGTCCGCGACGCTGTCCGGTGTCTTTTTCCGGATGCCAGCGCCCGTCCCAAAATCATCCGCCTGCACTTCGTAAGCGACGAGGTCATCGCCGCGTGAAACTGCCCCGCGACGTATCCGGTCGCGAGTAGGCGTCGCTTCTAACGCGTCTGGACTACGAGATCGACCATCAAACCGGCAGCCACATCCGTCTGACAACCCAACGTGGCGGTGAACATCACCTAACTGTGCCGGCGCATGATCCACTCAAGATCGGCATGCTCAACGCGATTTTGCGCGAGGTGGCCCAGCACCGCGGATTATCGAGGCCGGAACTTCTGCGCCTGCTCTTCAATTGAGCAATTTGTCAGGGGCAAATGAGCAACGGTCGAGAGTCGGTTTCGACGCAGGATCGCCACCGTCCCGGCCCCATCACCTGCGTTCCGAAAGCGAGCGCGGGACCAAAGAAAGGCCGATCGCCTGCGTTTCCGGCTCGGATGGGCGCCCAACCGACTCGATTAAACGTCGATTCCATCATATAACACCGTTGTGCCCAAACGAACCGAAATCCAGAACATCCTCATCATTGGCTCCGGACCGATCGTCATCGGTCAGGGGGCGGAGTTTGATTACTCCGGCACGCAGGCGTGCAAGGCGCTCCGCGAGGAGGGCTATAGCGTCGTACTCATCAACTCCAACCCGGCGACGATCATGACCGATCCGGGCATGGCCGACCGGACCTACATAGAACCCATCACGCCGGAATTCATCGAGAAGATTCTTATTCAGGAGGGCGCCGACGGGCGGCCCGTGCACGCTTTACTGCCGACCCTCGGCGGACAGACCGGTCTCAACTGCGCCATGGAGTGCCACGAACGCGGCATCCTTGAGAAATACGACGTGCAGATGATCGGCGCTACCCCCGAAGCCATCCACAAGGCCGAGGATCGGACAGCCTTCAAAGAGACGATGATCGCCATCGGACTGGACGTACCTCGATCCGGCGTGGCCCATTCATGGGAGGAAGCCAAAACCATCCTCGACAAGATTAAACTGCCATGCTGCATCCGCCCTGCTTACACCCTGGGCGGCGAAGGCGGGGGGTTCTGCCGCACGCAGGTGGAATTCGAGACCATCTCCAGACGAGGCCTGGCCGCCTCACGAGTCAGCGAAATCCTCATCGAAGAAAGCCTCTACGGCTGGAAGGAATTCGAGCTGGAGGTGATGCGCGACCGCGCCGACAACGTGGTCATCATCTGCTCCATCGAAAACATCGACCCGATGGGCGTGCACACCGGCGATTCCATCACCGTGGCGCCGGCACAAACACTCTCCGACAAGGAATACCAGAAGATGCGCGACAGCGCCGTGGCCATCATCCGGGCGATCGGCGTGGACACCGGCGGGTGCAACATCCAATTCGCCGTCGAACCCGCAACCGGCCGCCAATGCGTCGTCGAGATGAATCCCCGCGTGTCGCGTTCGTCCGCACTGGCGAGTAAGGCGACCGGATACCCCATTGCCCGCATCGCCGCCAAGCTCGCCGTCGGGTACACGCTCGACGAGCTGCCCAACGACATCACCAAGACGACGCCCGCCAGCTTCGAGCCGACCATTGACTACGTCGTCGTGAAGATGCCGCGCTGGACGTTTGAGAAGTTCCCCGACTGCGACGAAACGTTGACCACACAAATGAAATCGGTGGGGGAGGCGATGGCCATCGGGCGGACGTTCAAGGAGGCGTTCCAGAAGTGCATCCGCTCAATGGAGATTCAGCGTTACGGATTCGGACTGGATGACAATGACGTTTGGCTAAAGACGCAACGAGGCGAGAAACGGGAAGAATTGCCGATTTCCAATTGCCAATTTCCGATTGAAGGGGGAGGCGATGTTCTTAATCGGCAATCGGCAATTGGCAATTGGCAATCCGCGCTCGGCGGCGCAACAGCCACCGAGGCCCCGCCGGATACCGAAGAGGAAAGCGCGAAGTCCTGGCCCATCCCCTTCCCGGTTCTCCGCGACAAGCTCGCCCGCCCATGCCAGGGCCGGCCCTATTACATTCGCTACGCTTTCAAAATGGGCTGGAGCATCGAGCAGGTGCATGAGCTTACCCGCATCGACCCCTGGTTTCTCGATCAAATGCGTGAACTCGTCGAGGAAGAGGACGCGATGCTTGTCCCCTCGGTGCGAGAACCCCTGGCGCGAGAATCCTTTCCCGCACCCACCCAACGCCCTGAAACACTCTCCCACGCGAAGACCCTGGGCTACAGCAACGTGCAGCTCGCTTCGATTGTAAGCGATCCGCTGGTGCGAGAATCCCTTCTCGCACCCACTCTTGCAGCTCCTGCAATTGCGCATCGATTTCAAAGAGCCGACCTCTCTCCCTCCTACAATCTCGTCGACACCTGCGCCGCCGAGTTCGAGGCCAGCACTCCTTACTATTATTCATCCTACGAGGCCTCGGCGCACTCGCAGATTAAACCAGGAGTATTACCAATTTCCAATGCCAAGCTATCAAACACCGGTCCGGCCTCCTCGGAATTTGGCAATTGGCAATCGGCAATTGGCAATTTGCCGTTGTCCGACGAAATTCGCATCACCGACAAACTCAAGGTCATCATCCTCGGCGGCGGGCCCAACCGCATCGGGCAGGGGATCGAGTTCGACTACTGTTGCTGCCACGCCTCGTTTGCTTCTCGCAAGGCCGGCTTCGAATCCGTGATGGTCAATTCCAATCCCGAAACCGTCAGCACCGACTTCGACACCAGCGACCTGCTCTTCTTCGAGCCGCTCACCCACGAGGACGTGCTGAACATCGTGGAGCGGTTGAACGGAGCGCCATGCGCGAAGGGGTCCCGTGAATCCGAACCCCAAGCGCAAGCGCGGGGTCAGGGGCCGGTCGCTCGCGCTCTCGGTTCGGATGGACGAGGTTCGGGCGTTCGCGGCGTCATCGTCCAGTTCGGCGGACAAACGCCCCTCAACTTGGCGCAGGGCTTGAAGAACGCCGGCGTACCCATCCTCGGCACTCAGCCGGAGATGATTCATCTCGCCGAGGACCGTGAGCAGTTCCAGAAAGTGCTCCGCGAGCTGAGTCTCCTTCAACCGCCCAGCGGCATCGCCCGCGGCCGGGCACAGGCCCGCGAAATTGCCCGCGCCGTGGGCTATCCGATTCTCGTGAGACCCAGTTACGTGCTGGGCGGGCGGGGAATGAAGGTCTGCAACAACGACGCCGACCTGAATGAGTTTCTGGAGTCCGCCTTCGCCGCCAGCGACCGCCTGGGCGGGGCAAAGGACAATCCCATCCTCATTGACAAGTTCCTCGTGGACGCCATCGAAGTCGACGTCGACGCCGTCGCGGATTTCGGGCAATTGCGCGTAGCGTCACCCCTTGTGGGTGACGAGACGATGGGTGCGCCCCCAGGGGGCGACGCTTCAATTGCGCATCCGCTTCCCATGTGCATGGTCGCGGGCATCATGGAGCACATCGAGGAGGCCGGAATCCATAGCGGCGACAGCACCACGGTCCTGCCGCCGTTTTCGCTGGGCCGAGTGGTCATCGAAGAGCTGTTCCGGTCCACCAAGAAGCTCGCCCAGCGGCTTCAAGTTTGCGGTGCAATGAACGTCCAGTACGCCATCCTCAACCGGACGGTCTACGTACTGGAGGTGAATCCACGAGCATCGCGGACCCTGCCCTTTGTAGCCAAGGCGACGGGCATCCCCTGGGCCGAGGTCGCCACCCGCGTCATGCTCGGAGAGCCGCTTGCCGACGTGTTGAAATCGCACGGCGTATCCGAGACCCCCTGGCCTAGACATACTGCAATCAAAGCGCCGGTCTTCCCCTTCCACAAGTTCCCCGGCGTCGATGTGATCCTGGGGCCGGAGATGCGCAGCACGGGCGAAGTGATGGCCATCGCCCCGACATTCGGCCAGGCGTTCGCCAAGGCCCAGATCGCAACGGGCTTGTCATTGCCCACATCAGGCAACGTGCTGGTAAGCGTTTGCGATCTCGATAAGCCGCGTATCGTCTCCATCGCCCGCGACCTGTACGACCTCGGCTTCAGCATTTTTTCGACCTCCGGGACGCGAAATGCACTGGCCGACGCGGGGATTCCCACAACACTCGTCTCGAAGCACTCCGACTCCGGTGATGCTCCGTTCCTCAAGGACCTGATCGACAACGGGACGCTTCAACTGCTTATCAACACGCCGATCCACACCGGCCCCGCTTCGGCGGAGGGCCGCTGGCGAGCCGCCGCTACCGCCCGCCGCGTCCCCCTCATCACCACCCTTGCCGGGGCCCGCGCCGCCGTCTCCGCAATACGCGCCCTGAGCAAGTCCGAAGACGGTCTCGATCCGACCCCCTTGACGGTTCGACCGTTGCAACGGTATTTCAGCACCAGGACCTTATGCGGGTGAGCGATCGGTTGTTTCAAGCCGCGGGCCTAGGACCGTCTCATTGGCCGATGACGAAGCCCATGATTGCGTGTTTAATCTGTGCCGCGGCGCTGCCGTCATGTACGGTGCCGCCCAAGCCCATCGAAAGTAATCGCCAACGACACGTGCTGATTCTTCCCGGTATCGGCGGTTCGCCGATCGGCCTATCGGACACGCAGGCCTTGCGCGCTCAAATTGAGCGGGAATTGCCCGACGTGTCCGCACAGGTTTGGGATTGGACGGCATTGGAACGCAGGTTCAGCCTCACCAAGATCGACAACCTCACGGATTACTCCCGAAATCGCCGTCGAGCCTCGCTCCTCGCACGTGACATTGAGGCTTGGACGCGGCGACACCCCGGCGCGCCGCTCTACCTGCTGGCGCAGTCCGGCGGGGCGGGTATCGCGCTGTTCGCGTGCGAAGAACTACGGTCCGACGCAACGCTTGAAGGGATCATCTTGGTCTCGGGCGGCGCTTCGACTACCTACGACCCCAAACCAGCGCTGGCCCATTCCAGGCTCGGAATCTTCAATTATTGCAGTCGAAAGGACGGGCGTGTCCTGCGCGACTTTACGACCCGGCATGGGACCATGGATCGTGTCCAAGGTCCGGCCATCGGCTACGCCGGTTTCGACGCCGATCATCCCAAGCTGTTTCAACTGGAGTGGAACCCGTCGATGCGCGGACTGGGTAACGGCGGTGGTCATTCCAGCGGTCTGCGCCAGGACTTTGTTCGACAATACTTCTTCCCCTTGCTTATGGGAAATGCCACGGTAATCCCACCTGAGTGGCGCGGGACTGCGGAATCGAATTAGGCAGGACCGTTGCGTCGGCTCGCTAATTCACCGAGCGCTGAGCGGTCCGGGAAACCATTGCGGTTGCAAGCAGCGGTTCACGGCCCATTAAATGGGCGATATGGTAGTTCAACAGGGTGAATGCGCCGGCGAGTGTGCCACTGCTCTGTGAGCAGTGGTCTTCCGCGCCAGCCAGTCCCCGGAGCACCTTCATCGTCGCCGCCGAAACCTGGCATTTTTCAACTTGTCCCCCTTCACAATGCCGACAGATCAGCCCGCCCTCAAAGGACGAAAAATGCGTCAACTCCGCCTCGCGCCCGCATAGCACACAAGCGTCGAATCGCGGCAACGATCCGATGGAATCCAACAGCGAGAACTGGTATTTCGTCACCGCGCCGAGCGGTTCAGGGGCGCCGGCAAGCGCCGTCAGCATGGAAAGCAGGGCGTCGAACAGCTCCCCGTGCGCGTCCCAATCTTCGGTCAATTGGGCCGTCACCTCGGCCGCATACTGTCCGGCATGAATCCGGAATAGCTTTTCCCGCAGCCCCCACAAACTCCGCGACGGCTTCCATTCCGTCAGCGTGGCCAGTGCTTCGCTGCGTTCGCCGCGGCTGCTGAACACGACATGGCCGACGTCCAGCAGATCGACGCCCACCGCGAACCGTACTTTCGTTCCCCTCTTGATGCCCTTGGCGATGGCCCTCACCCGCCCATGCCCGCGGGTGAAAAGCACCAGGATTTGCGACGTCTCCGAGTAGTCGAGCCGCCCCAGCACAACCGCTTCATCCTGGATCAGCAATAGTCCTGCCTCACGGAGTGGGCTTTCCAAGCCACGTCCTCACCCACATCTCGAATTTGGCGCGGCGTGCATCTTCCGGATCTGTAAAGGTCTCCAATTCGGCACGGATGAAGTCCAGGTCCAGACGATCGCCATAAGCGGCCATGAGGTCCTGAACATCGGCCTCATCCTGCGGTCGCATGGAGATGAGCTTCATGACCACCAGTCCTTCCGCCGAACTGATCGAGACCCGATGTCCCAGTATGTCGGCGCGGATGACTCGATCCAGGACATGGGCATAAGCCGGAAGAACCGGCTGCATCAAGTCGACGATCATGTCGGAGTATTCAATCGTCGTAAGACCGTCCTCGGTGAATTCCCGGATGTTTCTCGGAAGCTCGATACGAAACCCCCGTTTCTTAAGCGCCTCGAAAAGCCCCGGAATCGACACTTGTGGCAGGTCTAGCAACACGTCGATGTCATCGGTGGTGCGTACACGCGTGTGCTGAATGATCGCCAGCCCGCCGATGATGGCATAGCGGATGCCGCGCTCATTGAGTGTAACCACCAACGCCTCAAACGCTTGTCGAAGCGCTTGGCCGCCGGGAGGCAAAAAGTCGTCTGAAGTCGGCACGCAGTTGCTCACGATCCCGCTGTCGCGCCGCCAGCGCACGTTGGCGACGTTGGTCGGCGTCGGGTCCGCCGGGTGCCATGGCGCGGACTGTGTCGAGCAAGTCACATAGTGCGTTCAGCCGCTCGCTGGGCGTGCGGGCTTGATTCAGCGTGATCTGCCGGCGACTGCTTTGCGCAAAGGCGTTGTTTGATACAACCATCCTTCCCAATAATACCTCCGCGGAATCGTCTTCGCCAGGATGTATCGGGCAAGCTGCTCCAGCACCAAGTTTTTGGAGGGCAAGCCTCTGGCGAGCCGCTCTCAAACAGGCTTGGCCCCCTCCGCCCAACAGATGGAAAACCACAGTGCCGCATCCGGGAGCTTCCCCCAGGCCGCGAAGTCCGTAAGCGTCCGGTCGAGTGTGGTCGCATCGACGAGCGCGTGCCGGATGATGGACTCTCGTGCCCCGCGCAGGATGCCGAGCACATTGTTCACCACGGCGTCGAAGTTCGGCTGTCCCGCACAGCTGCCGAAGAAAATCCACGTATTGCGCACCGGCCTGGCGCCGGCCTCGTGAAGGAGGGAAACCAGCCGCCGTCCGACGTACGGGTCATTGCCCAGCTTTTCATACGTCCGCATGTATGCTTCCCAGAGGGCTCGAAAGCCCGGCGGTTCGGGATGGAGTCGCAACACGTCGTGGTCGTCGTCCTCCAGGATGATGCGTCCACCCGGCCGCGCGGCCCGCACCATCCCCTTCACCACCTTCAATGGGTCGCCCACATGTTCGAGAACGAACCGCGTGTGTACCAGGTCAAAAACACCCCACTCATCCTCGGACAAGGGGAGAGCGTAAGCGTCTCCTTCGCGCAGTTCAACAAGATGCTCTTCACCCTTTTCACTCGCCTGACGATTCGCTTCGGCTAGCTGGGCCCGGTCCCTCTCCACCCCGACCACGCGGCCCGTTTTCCCCACCGCACGCGCCATCGCACGTGTAAGCTGCGCTAACCCGCACCCCACATCGAGCACCTTCTCCCCGCCGCGCAAGCCAAGCTCGCGTAGCGATCCCTCATTAATGAAACTGTTAAGCGCCGAAAGCCGATGCTGTTCGTCCGCCGATGTGCCGTGAATATAGGAAGATTCCCGCGCCGTCGAAGTCATAGGCCGACATTGTACGTGCAAGAACGGGAGAGACGATACCGACAACCCGAGGCGCTCAAGCAGCCTTTCGAGGCTACGGTGTATTTTGATATTTGCGTTGGATCGACTGGAAGGTCTGCTCGCTCAGCGCGTCACGCTGATATTCGAGACATCGTTTACTCAGATCCAACGCCCGATCAAGGTGCAGGTCGGCATCCAAGTAAAGGCGTGCGAGCGCACCCAGGGTGTAGAATTCGCCCGCCTCAACCGCCCTTTGGTACTCTCGCTCGGCGGCCTCGAAATGCCCCTTCGCCCGCTCGGTCTCACCCAATCGCTTCGCCAATCGAAACGCGCGAGCGTGGACCTCCGCGTCGCTCATTTCAACCAAAATCGCTTCGTAGATACGCAGGGCATCCTCGGCCTTGTCGGTCGCCTGAAGCAACTCGGCCTGTTGAAGCTTGAGGTCCGTGCTAGTTGGATCCAATGCGGCTGCGCCCTCCAGAAGCTTTGCGCTCCGCTCCGGTTGTCCCATTTCCAACAATGTCTTCGACGCTTGCACCTGCGCCCAAACCGCAAGATCGGTCGCCTTCTCCTTCCTGGCGAATTCCGCAGCCTTCAGGAAGGACTCACCCGCCTCATGCAAGCGTCCTCGCGCCTTGAGTACGTGCCCCCGCGACGCGGCGGAGTAAAAATCCTCAAGGCTCGCGGGCAACGCGCTGAGCAACTGCTCGGCTTCCGCGGTCTGACCAAGCCCCAGGTGGGCTTCCACAAGGGCGGCAATGATGGACGTATCCTGCGGGCTCGTCTCCGCCGCGCGCCTCGCCCAGGTGACGGCCTCCTCGAACCGGTGACTGTAGTTGCAGATCGCGCTCATTGCCTGATACGCATCGAGTGACGGCTGGATCGCCAGCGATTCCTGCACCGCCTCCCGCGCCTTGGGCAGATACGCCGGATCGTGCGTCTCGCGCGCTTTGTCCAGGTAGGCCGCCGCAAGCTGAACGTAGACCGGGTACAGTCGAGGATCCGCCTCGAGCTTCCGTTGATAAAACACAATCTTCGCGTCGGTGATGGCCCGCGAATGGACTCGCGCCTCGTGCCCCAGGCATGCCGGAGCGATCAGCAAACATACCAACGCAATGAGCGGAGGGTGACGCCTTGAAGCCTTGGCCATGGCGACTGCTGACTCGGCCAATGCGCTAGGCGGCCTTGCGACGCCGATGTGTAATCAGCGCCAAACCGAACAGCATCGACGCAATCAGCGCTGCCGGCCCCCAACTCGAAAGCGCGGGAAGAGGCGTCGGCTCCAGGCCCTGTGCATAGGCGAGATAGGGAAACACATCGAGGAAGGGTCGGTCGTTGCCCGACGGAAACGGCGCGTCGTTGTTGAGAACACGGGGATCGCCGACCAAGTTCACGACGTCGTCATCCAGCTCCCGACCATTGGGAAACAGCGCGGGCAATGAGGTATTGTAGATGATGACATCCGGGGGAACGCTCATGACGCCGGTATGCTGATTGGGATGCATTCCGTTCATCGGGTCATTTTCGGGAAACATGCTCCGCAGCGCCCGCCCGGCCAATTCCTGAAACGGACCGGCGAGCTCGGGAACATGGGAGGTCGCCCAAATCACCAGCGTCGGCTGGCTTGTTGCCACGTGGATCAATGGGATGTCAATGACGATGGCCGCCACGTTGCGCCCCAGGCGAGGCCCGCGAATGAACGGGTCATCGCGCAACCCGGCAAACACCCGCACGCTGGCCTGTCCCGCCAACGACAATCCCTGCGTCGAAAGGACCGGGTTCACGCCGTCCGGGAACGTCACTTGAAAAACAACGTCTTCCTGAATGCCCTCGGGCGAGGGGATCGTGCCGCCGTAGGTGGCCAGATCACCGGCGTGATCAAACGTTACCGGACAATTGCGATCAACCAGGATCTTCACGGTCAAATCGGAGGGGAACAGGTAAGAGGTCGCGCCGACCGGAATCGCAGGGTTCGTGCAAACGCTCAACACCAGCCGGCCGTTCCGAACGAACGTATGCAAGTCGGTGATGAGTGCGTCCCTGCGATTGGCGCCGACCAGTGATGGCGTATCCCCGTGGTCCGCCGCCTTCGCCGACTCCCACGAAAGTTGTCCCGCCATCAGAAGGCATGACCACACTGCCAAGTTGCAAACATTGCCTGGACGCCGTCGAAGCGACATGAAAGCTCCCCTCCCTTACAGACCGACCCATCCCACCCATTCGCCGGTGCCGCCTTGCGGCCAGCTCGACACCAAACGCAATAGCGTGATTATGCCATCCCCCATCCCACCGGGCAAGCTTTTTCTGACATTATTCTCAGTGCCCAAACCATTTTCGGCTCAATTGTAAGGTCGCCCTTTGTGGGCGACGTTTGGAATCCCGCGAAATGGGGCAAGAAATGTAGCGTGGCCCCATATGGGCGACGTTGAGAATCCTGCCATCGGCGGCAAGCCCAGATGTTTCGCAGGAACTAGGCCAACAATCCACCCCTTCATCCGCCCTGAAGCAGTAAATGTCGTTCTGAGTTATCGGACATTCGCGACGGCATTGCGACTAGACTCTGTCTCAGAAATGTAGCGCCACCCCTTGTGGGTGGCGAGAAACCGCGCAAATCGCACAGCTAGAGCAAACTCCGATTTTGTGTTTCGCCCCGCGTTAGCCTCCCCCCTTGTCAAGGGGGGATTGAGGGGGGTTCATGCGGACCACAAAAACGCGGAATGCTCTAAGGCGCGCCTGATCGACGCTCCCTTGTCACCTTGAGACGGAACCTAAACGGCGACCGCCGCAGTTGCGGGCCGTACCGTTCCGATTTGCGTAAACACGTCGCCGTACTGTCGGGCGAGGTACTCGTCTCCCGCTCCGCCGTGAAGGTGAACCCAGGGGAATGTCTCCAAAGGCGACCGCTCGCGATGCGCGTAGAACGCCGGATCGATGCCCGTCGCCTCAAACGCACGTTGCCAGATCTCGTTCTTGAAACACTCGTCCCAGCCATCAAAGCGCGCGCCGGCTCGGAAGGCGTGTTCAACGGAATCGGCCAACCGTCGATCCCCACGAGCGAAGACAGCCTCCAGGATAGACCGCTCGACGTTGTGGGTCTTGATCCTGACCGGACCCGATTGCCTTTTCGTCTTCGTGGCTCCGTGGCTTCGTGGCTTCGTGGCATTCCCGAGCACCGACGCCATTCGTCGGCGGGCTTCGTGAAAGTATTCCGCCCGCGGCTGCGCCGCCCACTGAAGCGGCGTGTACGGTTTTGGCACCAGCCACCCGACCGACGCATTGACGTTCGCCGGGCCTTTGCCCAGTTCGCGCCGCACATCGCTCACCTTGCGGGACAAGTGCACAATGCCGTCGATGTCCTCCGGTCGCTCCCCCGGAAACCCGGCCATGAAATAAAGTTTCACGCCTCGCCATCCGGCCTTGAATGCCTGCTTCACCCCGTCAAGCAGATTGCCGTCGGTGACGTGCTTGCGAATGGCGGCGCGCATGTCGTCGTTGGCAGCCTCCACCGCCATGGTCAACCCGCTTTTCCGCACCGAATTCACCATCCAGGGAATGTTTTGCAGCATCTTGTCCACTCGCAGCGAGGGCACCGATATGTTGACCCGCCGCGATGCGAACCGCTCGTTCGCCCGATCCGCAAGCTCGCGCAAATCGGGATAATCCGCCGTAGAAAGCGACAACAGGCCGAACTCATCCATCCCCGTGGACCAGTACATTTCCTCGGCCATTTCCAGGATTTTGTCCACTCCCCGCATCCGCACCGGCCGCTTGGTGTATCCCGCGTGACAGAAGCGGCAACGCTGCGGGCAACCGCGCATGATCTCGACCGCGAATCGATCGTGTACCACCTCCACGTACGGCACGAGCGGGCGAAGCGGGAACGGCGCCTCTTCAAAGTCCTCCGTCTGACACCGTTCGATCGTTTCCGGGATCGTCGCATCGTTGGGACGGATCGATTGCACCGTTCCGTCGCGGTTATAGGAAACATCGTAGAGCGCCGGCGCATAAATCCACGGAAACCGCTGCGCCATAACGCGGATCATGTCCCGCCGCCGAACGCCGTTGGCCTTGAGTTCGCGGTACGCGGCGAGAATTGCCGCGACTGACGCTTCGCCGTCTCCCAATACCACGAGGTCCAAGAACGGCGCCATCGGTTCCGGGTTGTCGGCCTGCGGACCGCCGGCGATAACCAGCGGGTGCCGGTCGTCGCGATCCGCTGAACGCAACGGAATCCCGGCCAAATCAAGAATCTGAAGAACCGAAGTGAACGCCATCTCATATTGCAATGAGACGGCCAGGATGTCCGCGGTCGCAACCGGCTGCCGCGTATCCCAGGTGAACAACTCGATCCTCTTCGATCGCATCACCTTCTCGGCGTCCAGCCAGGGACAGTACACTCGTTCCGCACAACATCCCGGCGTGTGGTTGACCAGCCAGTAAAGAATCTGACAGCCAAGATGGCTCATGCCGATGGTGTAGGTATCCGGGAAGGCAACGGCCACCCGAACCGTCGCACGCTCCCAGTCGCCCATCGATACCAGTTGATTCACTTCCCCGCCGATGTACTGGCCTGGGTGATCGACATAAGGGAGCAACTCCGTGCTCACACGAGTCGATATTGGGGATAATAATAAACTATTATTGGAATTTGATTCCATTATTGATAATACCTGCTCGCCATAGGCTTTCTCTAGCCACGAATCTTACCCAGATTGGTTCGATTTGCAATCAAATCACTGGTTTCCGAGTCAAGGCCTCTGGCGCAAGATTTATCAAGATTTTTATTGCGTACAAGTTGACATCGGTGTAAATTATAGGTGAAAGTCATGCGAACCGTGAACGTGGCAGACCATCTTTTGCTGCGCGCAGGTAGCGGTGCAGCCCGGCGGGCATCGACCCTTATCGAAATGCTCGTCGTCATGGGCATCATCGGCCTGTTGATGTCCATACTGATTCCCTCTCTCAAACGATCAACGGACATGGCTTCCTCCACCATCTGCCGACACCATCTCCGTGAGCTCGGCCGTAGCATGGATATGTATCGCATGGAAAGTGACGGTTGGTTGCCGGTCGTCGATCCCATTGCCTCCGAGCCGGTTCCGTCCGAACCTGTTCTGCTTGAGACCAAAGAACCCTGGTTCGGCAAACTTTACCCCACGTATCTACCCGACCCCATGGTGCTCCGTTGCCCGAAGGATCCGTTTGGCTATCGCATGAATTCCGTGGCAACCCAGATGCACGAACCGGAGGTCGCCGACTTCGCCAGTTACGGCTTGAACAACTTTATCATGAACATCGGCGGCGGGCGATTGGCGAACATTGACCGCAACCCCCCGCGCCGTCCGCTGGATACGATTCTGGCCGCGGATCTCGGACCCGACGATGGAAGCTCAACCCCCAAGGGTGGGGCGGTGGTCGCACCTTCCCGCAACGGCAGCCTGCTGATGTGGGGCGACGGTTTCGATCCATTTGAAGAAACACGAAGCACCCCCTGGGTCACGACCCGTCACGGCGACGGAATCCACGCCCTGACCGTGGCCGGCGGCATTCGCGAAGTGCATACGAAGGAAGTGCTTCGTGCCCCTATCCAGAAGCGTTATTCGCGTTGTGCCTCGAGCGGCTGCACGCTGTGCAACGACCTGAATCTCTACCACTACTCTTTTGCTAAGGACCATCTTTTCTGGTGGACCGGTCCAGTCCCGCCCGATTGACGCCGCCGGACGATACGCTCCATGTGCGCCGGGACGTCCACTCTCCGCGACGACATACCGTCCGCATCGTGAAGCGAAGGCGCCTGTCGCGCACGGCCAGGTTGAGTCTGGTGATGGCCATGTCGGCCGCCGCCGTGGCCTTCGCCGCGTGGCGCTGGTGGCGTCCCGAACCCACCGTCCCGGTCTACCGACGGACCATCAACGACGTCGAATTCAGCTGGCGATGCGAAGCCGGTCATCCCTTCACTGCACCCGGACAGGTTAACGACCGGCCGTGTAAAGAGTGCGACCGACCGGCGCATGTCGTGACCTCCTATGCTTGCGAACGTCATGGAGCCGTCGAAGTCGCCGTGCGCTTCAACTCCGGTGCCGACGGCGTCCCGCGAGCTTCGCAGTTTCGGGTTGGCCGTGGCGATTGGTTCCCGGCCACGGACCCCGTTCCCTGCCCGCATTGCCAAATGCCCATGGCCCGCGTGCAGACTGATCCCCTCGATGCGCTCAACCGTGGCAAGAAAAAGATCGGTGGATAATCGGCGATTGATTCTCGCGTCCGGGGTCTCCGCTGGGAGCCAAGTATGTCCGACCTCGCAACCGTTGCCGCGACGAGTGTCACGGAGCTTTGCCCGGTTTGCGAGCGCACAAGCTCAACACGTCCATTCCGGCAGCGGCTCTACGGAGTCCCCGTTTGCAAAAGGTGTCGCAACGCCTTTGCGAACCGGCGCCAGACAGCCTATCTCATCGACTGGATTGCATGGATCGCCGCGACCGCATTTCCCCTGGCGTACCTGGAGGAGCGCTTCTACGGCAGCGGCATGACGCGACATAGTTTCGCCGGATTCTGGGGGTTCGACTCCGCGTTCGGATTCATCGTCACGTGGATACTGCCTTTTGTCTTCTTCTGCAAAGATGGGTTTCAGGGCATGTCCCTGGGCAAATGGATGACTGGGGTCCAGGTCGTCGACGTTCACACGCGGGAACCGATTGGATTCGCCCGCAGCTTGAAAAGAAACTTTGTTCTTCTCGTTCCATTCGGTGTGCTGATCGTTGCCGGGACCATGATGAAGGGTCAACGCTGGGGAGACAAAGGGGCAAGGACGGCCGTTATTTGGCGAAAGAAGGCCCACAAGCTTCCCTTCGACCCGCGCGGCGTCTTGTGTACGGGTTGTGGCTACGACCTTACCGGCAACGTCTCCGGCCGGTGCCCGGAATGCTTCACCCCGATAGGTCGCCCGCCGCCGCCGCCCGCTTCACCGTCGTTTCCCGGATGAATCGAGCGCCACGTTTGGATACATTGCACCTGTGATCCTCATCATCGATAATTACGACTCCTTCACCTACAACCTCGTGCAGACCATCGGATCATTGGACGGCGCTCACGAGATGAAGGTGGTGCGCAATGACGAGGCGACGCTCGACGAATTGGCCTCGTTCAACCCGCGGTTCATCATCGTCTCCCCAGGCCCGTGCACGCCCGACGAGGCCGGGATCAGCGTCGAACTGGTGAAGCGTTTCGCCGGTGAAGTGCCGATCCTCGGCGTCTGCCTGGGCCACCAGTGCATCGCCCAGGCTTTTGGTGGAAGAGTCATCCGCGCCTCGCGCCTGATGCACGGCAAAACCAGTCCCATCCATCATCACGGCAAAGGCGTTTACGACGGCCTGTCCAACCCCTTCACCGCCACACGCTACCACTCCCTGACCATCGACCGTGCTACTCTTTCACCCGACTTCGAGATTACCGCCTGGACCGATCGCGACGAACTCATGGGCATCCGCCACAGAACCATGCCCATCGACGGCGTCCAGTTCCACCCCGAAAGCTTCCTCACCACCGAGGGAAGCCGCCTCCTCGCCAACTTCCTCCGCCAATGACTCGGCGTTTGCTCCTTGATTCCACAAGAGGATCACCCCCTCTTTCCAGCCAGAAAGCGGGCGGTGAAATGCGAGGCCGGTTCCTGTGAACAGTCCCACTGAACCCCGCGTCCAGCATATTTTTTCAGTTTGTCAGGAAAATCGTGTACATGCGCGGCCTCTATTCACCATAGGAAAGGCAGAGAGGCAGCGTCTGCGCGCTGCCAATGGTGTGGCCGTCGGGGTCTGCACTATCCCATCAATACAAAGCCCCCGACCAAAGGAAAAGCACATGTCGAAGGAAACCGACGCAAAGTCTCGCTTCAACACATCCCACCCCTCGGCTTCAACGTCAAGTCGGGGACTCCGCCCGAAGAATTGGAGGCTGGCCCGGAGTGCGGTCATCGTCCTGGGAGTGGGCGCCATCGCCGCGTTGGCTGTTTTTCTCCTAACCACGAGTCAGAGCAAAGTAGCCTTTGCCGATCCCGAAACCTGTACAACCCTTCAGGACTTGCGACCCGGACCGGCTCGGCCCTGGGAGGCGGACATCGCGGTATCGACCTACTCCCGCGTCAATACTCATCATGGCAACCTATTCACGGCCATCCCCATCGTGGGTTGGTCGGGCATCGGGCCGGATATGAACATGATGCTGTTCCACAACTCGGCCAACGTTTCGGATCAGGAGTTGGAACGGCTTGGTTACAGCATCGCCGACGTGGTCGGGTTCGATCTTGGGCCGGGATGGAGCATCTCCTACAGCGACCACTTGCGTTTCAATCAACTTCCCGACCCCACCGTCATCACGGCGGTCCGCGCCGACGGCACACAAGACGTTTACAACTGGAACTCATACCTACAGAAGTGGATCGCACCCAACGGCGTATACAATGAGCTTTCGCAAGATGTGGAGGATTCAGCGATCTGGAGGTTGAAACACAAAGATCAGTCCATCCATCAGTTCTCCACGCAATACGGGTGTAATGACGAGATCGCACGTCTTGAAAAGATAATCGACGGGACAGGCAACCAAGCCACCGTGTCCTATGCTGAATGTGAGCCGCTCAACCCTACCCCCGTGGTGCTACAATATGTCTTGGCTGCTGGACGGGTGTTGAATTTTGAGCTCGAAACGGAGCCCGGACCTGAACTTGGTTTACTTCGGACAATCCGTGATCCGTGGGACGGCGATGCCGGTACGCAGGAACGACACTGGACATTCGGGTATGACGATTCCGCAACCTTTAACTACTGGCTAAAGGAGGTCGTGGACCCGATGAATAACCGGAATGTGTTTACATATGACACGGACGGGGAAGACGATCTGATAGGTCGACTGAAGTTTATAGGCGACAAGTGCGTCGGTTGTTCAGCATCGAACCTGCCGGCACAGATGTACACGTACAACTACGCCGACGGGCGACTGTCTCTGGTCGATGATCCCGAGGGAATTGGCGGCGGACTTGACCAAGAAATCAGCATTACATGCCAGGTGGTTGGACAGGGGCAAATCGTCTTCTACAACACCCGGACGACCTATACGAACCGACGTGGGAATTCGTGGGTCTATACCTACCCGGAAGGCGGAAGCGTGGGAGTTCCTGCCAATGCAGGAACTTTGGAGTGGGTTCAAAGTCCGGTGGGCATGAGCCGCTACACATTTGACGGCGCGTTCAATCTGATCTCCTTTAGGGACGCCAACTGGAACGTGTGGTCGTCAACGTACGATTCGCGGGGCGACCGCCTGACCCTCACCGATCCCTTGGATCATGTCCAAACTTGGACTTACGATTCCGTAAACAACGTAACATCACACACCGACGCAGCGGGTAACACGGTTCGATACTATTACGACCTTGCAACCGCGAACCCCTCACGACCAACTTTGTTGACGCGCATTGTTGAGCCCAGCGACACAGCGAATCCCCCACTTGGAGAGGAGACTGGGTTCCCGGTTACCCAGCTTACCTATTATTCGAACGGACAGCTTGAGTCGGTAACAGACCCTAACGGCGTGTGGACAGGGTTCGAGTACGACCAGTGGGGCCAGCAGTCCAAGTACATCGAGGGTCGTTGGGAGAGCCAGGTCGCGGGCGGCGGATGGAACTACGGAAATTGGAACACCATGATCCCCGCCAGCGACGGCAATGGGACCGGGGGCAGCGGCTCGGGCGGAACCGGGGGCGCCGGCTCGCACGACGCTAACGGCAATCCGACAAGCAGTGGATGTACTTCGGACGCGGCGGCAGGCGGTGGTCCGCCGAATTCCTGGCCGCCAATGAAGCTGCCCTGCAACACGCCCACAATTCCGGGGCGTTCCGCTGAGTTCACTTCCGCATCCTATAGTCCGAAAGGCGAATTGCTGGAACTGCCGTTGAACTTAGGCTTCGGCACCCGTACTCACAACAACTCTTACGACGTCATGGGGCGACCACTCAGCGTCTCTGTGGTAAGCAACGAAGCAGACGGATCCTCATTCCCGCGCGCGTTCACCTATTCCTACGACGTAGCAAACGGAAACTATACTCGCACAGGGCCGGACGGGCTGGAGACCTTCGTGCAGTTAGATGCGGCTGACCGCGTCCAATCCGTTCATCGCGGGCCGTCGGGAAGCCCGCTGATGACCGCGACCTACACTTACCTATCGAACGGCTACATCAATAGCATCACCTACGGTAACCTCGCCGTGGTGCAGTACTTCTACGAAGCACACAGACTTTCCTCCATCGTGCACCTTGCGGCCCCCTCGATAGAAGGGGAGCTTATGCGGCTGGATTACGAATACACCGCCAACGACCTTCCGTGGCGGATCACGGAGTATCCGCCGGGGAGTCCGGGGCAGCCTCCGAGGGCGACGACTACGTTCACCTACGACCGCCGGAACCGCCTGACCCGCGAGACGCGGGTGGGAAGCGACGGGTATGATTTGGAGTATCAGTACGACAAGGGCGGAAACCGTACGGTAAAGATCGACCATGAACAAAACCGGAGGGTGGAGTATCATTTCGACGTGGACGCCGGCGCCAACCCCAACGTATATGGGAGCCTGAACAACCGCCTCATGTGGTACGAGACTTTCGACACGACGTATCCTTCCTGGCCGGAGACGGTTTCAAAGACCTATTACGTCTACACCTATGATCCGACGTACGAACCGAGTCGAGTGGGCAAGACCGACGGCAACCCCACCCGAATCATTACGGAGTATCCTCCCGCTGTGATCATGCAGTCCATGACGACCGGCGGTGAAACGGAGTCTTCGGAGAGTAGCACAGCCGCCCCGGCTGTGGAAGGCGGCGGTATGGCCGCGATGGGTGGAGGAGGTGGGGGAGGCGAGGGCGGGGGCGGCGGCTCCTGCGAGGGGCTGCCCACCTACACCTCCGTTCGCCTGGGCTATGCCCACAACGGAAGGGCGGTGACCTTTGTCCACGACGAGTCCTGGTGCTGGAATCAAGTGCAATCCTGTGCGGGCGTGATGAATTATGCCGTCAACTGGGCGAGGGAGTACCGCTACGACGGGGCCCGGGCGCGATACTTGGACCGCAAGCTTGACGGTCCGTTGTTCAAGAACAACTCGCTCGTCGAGCTGGGTGCGACGTGGTCGGATTACGACGGGGATGAAGCCTACGGGGATTACGCGGTGACGCCCGGTTCGCCTCCCACGGTGATGAGCACGGACAAATATGAACCGGGTTTATGGCGGCTGGTGGGCGGGCTGAACCGTTACCTGCACAACGATCATTTGGGTACCTTGCGGACGACGAGCACGGGGGGCGGCGCGGGCGGCGCCATCCGCACTTTCACCGCTTTCGGCGAACCAATTACGCAGATCACGGACCGCTATGGCTACGTCGGGGCCTTCGGCTACCAGTCGCATTCCATCCCAGAATCCCTGGACCCCGACAACGCCTTCCCCTATATGCACGTCGGGGCGCGCTATTACGACCCGTCCAGCGGCCGCTTCCTGCAACGAGACATGATTGGCATCGAAGGAGGGGCCAATGTCTTCACGTATTCGAGGGGAAAACCAACGACTGGGATAGATCCGGACGGCCTCGATATTATCGATATAGTGATTGGTCTCGATCCCATTATTGACGGTGTTATAAATGGTAAAGTGGGTGGATTAGTAGGCGCTGGGGCGACGGCGGGGACAGCAGCGAACTACCAATGGAAATTGGGCCTAGGTCGCCTGTTCAATCGCTCCGCTGTTGCCTGCGCCGGAAGCTGGATTGGATGGAACGCCGGGAAGCTTTTGGACAAACTGGGTCTCAGCAACGCACTTGGGAAACTTCTCGCACCGATTGTGGGTCCCGGCGACGGTCCGGGTACCCCCGCGCCCCCGCCTCCGCCGAAGCTGCATCCGATGCCTCCACTGGAGCAGATAATGGGAGGGCTGCTCGGCTAAATAAGAATGAATAGTTTCGGCTCGCAATCTTGCAGCGGCGCGAAGCTCACGACGCATTTACCGCGAGGTTGTATTAACTCGCATCATAAATCACTATCGGGCCGCAGGGGCTCGTCCAGCTCGACGGACTTGCCCGTGCTAGGAAATCGCGTTCCAAGGTTTGTCTACGCTTTCGCGTGGAGGTTGCTCTCGTGAAACAGCCGCGGCACTCTGGGCAACCTTCAGGAATATGGTTGGTCGTGTTCTACGGGGCCGTTGTTCTGACCGTTCTGGTGTTATTACTTGGATGGTATCGCGTGCTACCTTGGAAGTACGCAAATGGTCTCATTGCTGCGTTGTCCTTGGTTGTCATAGGAATTCGAACCACGTGCCTCCGCTCCAGATGAAGTTCGTCGTAGTATGGGACACCATACATGTTTCGTGACTGTTAGCAGCAAACAACGCTTTTTGTCGTCGCTTGCCAATTGACGCGGCGGGGCTGGCCATGCTGCGGATGGAGTATGCCTATACAGCCACCGATTTGCCGAGCCAGATCGTCGAGAAAGACAACCTGGGGGGAAGCTGGATGACGGCAATCCGGGGACACCATACTTATTCCTTGAGCATGCACGCGAAAATAGACAACTGCCTAAGAACATGCTAGGATGATGAACAATCACCCATGGCCAAACTCGGCCCGAAAGCAGGGGCGGCCAAGACTCCCGCCCGATGATCGGGGAAGCATCCATCAAAATGGGACACGCAAGTCAATTGAAAGGAGCAACTGTCAGCTTGGCCGTGTTGTGTTGGACGGCGGCGCTTGCCGACGGAGCGTCGTTCGTGAACTGGGAAACGCCTCACGTTCACCCGCTCGACAAGACCCCGGACGGTACGATGCTGTTGGCCGTCAACACCGCCGACGCAAGGTTGGAAATATTCGACATTACCAGCGGTTGGCCGGTTCCTATCGGTTCTGTTCCCGTCGGACTGGACCCGGTATCGGTTAGGGCGCGGAACAACACCGAAGCCTGGGTCGTCAACCACATCTCCGACACCATCAGCATCGTCGATCTGACGACCCTGAACGTCGTGGCCACGATCCAAACCTTGAACGAACCGACCGACGTCGTCTTCGCGGGGACTTCCAGTCGAGCGTTTGTGTCCTGTTCGCAGGCGAATACGGTCCAAGTATTCGATCCCGCCAATCTCGCCGCCGCCCCCATCAACATCGCCATCGACGCCGAGGACCCGCGGGCCATGGCCGTCAGCCCGGACGGCCGGACGGTGTACGTCGCGATCTTCGAATCGGGAAACGGATCGACCATACTCGGCGGCGGCGCTGACGAAACGGGGACCATCGGATTCCCGCCCAACGTCATCGGTGACCCGGCCGGTCCCTACAGCGGCGTGAACCCGCCGCCGAACGACGGGACCGATTTCGATCCGCCGCAATTCCCGGAAAACCCCGCCCCTCCGCCCGTCGGATTGATCGTCAAGAAGGACGCGGACGGGCGATGGATGGACGACAACAACCACGATTGGACCGACCTTGTATCAGGCCCCAACGCGGGACTCTCCGGCCGGCCTGCCGGTTGGGACCTGCCCGACCACGACCTGGCCGTCATCGATGCCGATTCCCTGACCCTGAGCTACGTCAACCGGCTGATGAACATCTGCATGGCCGTCGCCGTCAACCCGAATCTGGGAAACGTCACCGTCGTCGGTGCCGACGCGACCAACGAAATCCGCTTCGAGCCGGTCATCAGCGGCCGGTTCACGCGAGTGAAGTTCGCCGACGTTGCCACGGACGAATCGGGCCAGGTCAACCTCCACGATCTGAATCCTCACCTGACCTATGCGAGCCCGACCATTCCCCAAGCCCAGCGCGACCTCTCCATCGGCGACCCGCGAGCAATCATTTGGAACGCCGCCGGCACGAAGGCTTTCGTTTCGGGCATGGGGTCGAACAATATCGTGGTGATCGACCCGGACGGCAATCGAATCGGCATCACGCCGACGATTGAAGTCGGCGAGGGACCGACCGGATTAGTGCTCGATGAGGATCGCAACCGGCTCTACGTGCTGAACAAGTTCGCCGCGACGATCTCCGTCGTCGATACGATCACTGAGACGCAAATCGGCCAGGAGGATTTCTTCGATCCAACACCCGCCGCTATCAAAGTGGGCCGTAAACACCTGTACGATACCCACAAAACTTCCGGACTGGGGCACATCTCCTGCGCATCCTGCCACGTGGACTCGCGCATGGATCGCCTGGCGTGGGACTTGGGCGATCCCGACGGCGACATGAAGATATTCAATCAGAATTGCAACATGGGCATCACCGTCATCGGCGACCCCTGCGAGGACTGGCACCCCATGAAGGGCCCGATGGTGACGCAAACATTGCAGAACATCATCGGGTTGGAGCCCTTCCACTGGCGCGGCGACCGCAACGGGTTGGAGGAGTTCAACGGCGCATTCGTCAGTCTGCTGGGCGATGACGCCATGCTGACGCCGCAAGAAATGCAGGAATTCAAGAGTTTCCTGGAGTCGATTCATTTCCCGCCCAACCCCTTCCGCAATCTCGACAACACCTTGCCGACCAACCTGCCCCTGCCCGGCCATTTCACGACGGGTCGTTTCGGCACCGCCGGACTGCCTTTGCCCAACGGCAATGCCGTTCAGGGTCTCTTGCGCTACCGCACCGGCAATCTGGATGAGGGCGGGGCCATCGACCTGCAGTGCGTCACTTGCCACACGCTGCCCACCGGGGCCGGCGCCAATCGCAGCGCTCTCTCACCTTTCGGGCCCTTTCCGGAGATTCCGCTTGGACCCAACGGCGAGAGACACTTGTCGCTGGTGACCGTGGACGGATCGACGAACCTCAACATGAAGATTCCGCAACTCCGCAATCTTTACGAAAAAGTCGGTTTCAACATGACCCAAACGTCCAACCGCTCCGGATTTGGCTACGTCCACGACGGAAGCGTCGATTCCATCGAGCGCTTTGTTTCCGAGCCGGTGTTTAACGTCAACTCCAATCAGGATGTGGCCGATCTGACGGCGTTCCTGCTTTCGTTCGCCGGGTCCGACCTGCCCGTGGGAACACCCAACGGCGCATTCGAACTGCTGGGCCCCGCGGGCCAGGACACCCACGCCGCCGTCGGCAAACAGGTGACGTTCGATGGCGCAAACAACGATGACGCCGCTTCCGTGGCCCTGCTGAACGCCATGCTTTCCATCGCCAACGCGAGCAAGGTGGGCCTGGTCGCCAGGGGCGTGCGCGGCGGCGAGCACCGCGGATTCTCCTATACTGGTGCGAACATCTTCCAATCGGACCGCGCCGCGGAGTCAGTTACCGCGTCGAGCCTGCGCACCGGCGCCGCGCTTGGCGAAGAAATGACGTTCACCGTCGTTCCCTTCGGATCGCAGTTGCGAATCGGCGTTGACCGCGACGAAGATGGGTTCCGAGATCGCGACGAACGGGACGCCTGCGCCAACCCCGCCGACGCGGCAAGCAATCCGAACAACGTCGTGATTACCGGCAACACCGACGGCGACGCCGACATCGATGGAGCCGATTTCCAGGGGTTTGCGGACTGCGACGCCGGCCCGAATATACCGGCCTCAGACGTCTGCCGGTGTACCTTCGACTTCGACCGCGACGGCGACATCGACTTGCTCGATTTTTCCGCCTTTCAGTTGAACTTCACCGGCCCATGATAGTGTTGTCCGTACCGCGACCGTGAAGGAACGGCCAATCAGTACCGCGACCGTGAGGGAGCGGCCAGTCCGAACCCCGAGCGCAAGCGAGTGGGCCCCCAGGCGCGAACCAATCCGTACCGCGACCGTAAGGGAGCGGCCAGTCCGAACCCCAAGCGCGAGCGAGGGGCCGATGGCCACGCGATAACGCGAACCGTTCTTGATACACTACCCTCGTGATCGCTCGTAGCGCGAAGACAGCGTGCGTCATGCTCGTGCGAGAATCCTTTCTCGCACGGATGAGCCTATGCGTATTCCATTATTGAACAGCGTTCTTGGGAGTGCGTGCTTTGGGGAGGGCGAAGCTCCTGCTAAGCCGCTCAACTCTGATAAACTACACCAATGAATTCATGTAGTGCAAAAACATTCTTCGTCGGGTGGTTAATGATTCACGCCGCCGGCTGTACGGCCCACCGACTTCCCGCACCTCATCCCACCGACCACGGCGGATCGACCGGCGGACCCGAAGCTCTATCGCTCTTGAGTCAACCGCTGTACGCGTCGCCGCCGGGCGCGGACCAGGCCAGGCTGGAAGACAATCTGGCCAAGGCGCGCTCGGAATTGGCCGCCGACCCAAACGACCCCGCGAAGATCGTATGGGTAGGCCGACGACTGGGATACCTGTGGCGCATCCATGAGGCGATCGACATTTATTCCCGGGGCATCGCAGCCCATCCCACCTTCGCGCCGCTCTACCGCCATCGAGGCCACCGCTACATTACCCTGCGTCAGTTCGACAAAGCCGTTGCCGACCTGGAACGGGCGGCGACGCTGATTGAGGGTAAGCCCGACGTTGTCGAGGAGGACGGGCAGCCCAACGCGAAAAACATCCCGCTGACCTCAACGGCCTTCAACGTCTGGTATCACCTCGCTTTAGCCCGATACCTTCAGGGAGACTTTGAGGCGGCCCTTCTCGGCTGGCAGCAGACTTTGAAGCACTGCCGGGGCTTCGACGACAACGTGGTGGCCGTGACCGACTGGATGTACATGACCCTGCGGCGGCTGGGTCGGGATGCCGAGGCGGCGGCGCTCTTGGAAAACATCAAACCCGGCCTGGAGATGATCGAGAACACGGCCTACTATCGCCGCCTCCTGATGTACAAGGGATTGCTTCAGCCGGATGACCTGCTCAACACCGACAAGGCGAGCGAACTGGACCTGGCCACCTACGGCTACGGCGTCGGCAACTGGCATTGGTACAATGGGAATCGCGCCAAGGCCGTCGAGATCTTTACGCGCGTTACCGCGGGTCCCTATTGGCCCGCCTTCGGCCACATCGCCGCGGAAGTAGACTTGGCCCGGATGAAAGCGCATCCATAGCACGTACAGGGTTTTAAATCATTATGGCACTGTCGGACAAGGCCAAGCGCAAGTTATGGATCGCCTTCCTCGTTTGCGTGGGGATACTTGCCCTGACTGCCGTAGCGCCTTTCGCATCGCCGCGCTTGGGTTCGTTGGAAGAAAGCATACTCGGGACTGTGGCGCTGGTAGCGGGCGTCGCGCTGTTGGTATTCGCGGGGATAGTGAACTGGCGGCCATCGATGCGGATTCCCTGCGTGCTGGGCTTCATTGCTGCATTGGCTACGCTCATCTGCACTTTGTCCGTTGTTTGGTACAGACCACTCTTTCTTAATCCGACTACGGGAAGTTACGGCTCCTTCAGCGACCTCTATCGAGTCGCTATGCTGTCGTGGACGCTTGCCGTGGCTTTTCCATTGGATGGCCTGCTATCACTTGCTCGCCTGCCGGGTGCGCTCGTTTGGGTTCGGCACGCAACCTCCTTCTGCTTATGGGTTCTCGCGGTAGTTCTGATTTACCTGACATTCGAGAGACCCATTTGGAGTCTTAGTGAATACACGCTGTTTCGCCTCGTGGCGACGCTTACCATCGCCGGTCTCTTTGGCGCCATCGCCGTCGTCGTCCTGCACAAGCGCTATGCGATCAGGATACCAGTTCGAGCGCCACTCGCTGAACAACGCATATCACTGAATTGCCCCGGTTGCGGGCGGACGCAAAAAGTTCCTATTGGACAATCGACCTGTCCTTCATGCCGACTCGTCTTTCGTATTGAAGTCGAAGCGCCTACATGCGAAAAATGTGGGTACATGCTTTTCCAATTGACCTCGGAAGTTTGTCCGGAGTGCGGCACGTCGACTCGAACAGTCGGCGTAGAGGAGCAATGGGGTAGTGGAGTCGCCCCATGAAAGGCGGGCGCCGGTGGCATGGTCCACGTTTGCGTGGCCATGTGGTGGATTGCGAAGTCATATCGGCCGCGATGGGGCGGTGGCATAAATTCCTGCGTGCTACGCCTTCAACGCCAAGGGGCGGCAACGAAGCCCAGGCACCGTCTTCAGCCGGGCGTCATTGCTCACCAATTCGGCGTCGAGAGTCGCCGCCGTCGCGGCGACGATTGCGTCCGGCACTCTCAATCGATGCGCCCGCCGCAGCCGGATCGCTTCGTCCTTGACGCGTGAATGAATGGGGACGACGGTCAGGTCCATCAGCAGTTCATGGAGAGCGAGAGACTGGTCAGGGGTGAGCGTAGGAAAGGATAAGCAATTCGATTTGCGTAATCACAGAGATCAAGTAGTGGCCCAGCGGAAGCGGTTCGGCCAGCATCCCCTTCTGTAGGTAGATGACGGTGTTGGTGTCGAGGACGAGATTCACTCCCACTCGCCCCGAAAGCCTTGCTGATACTCCAAACCGTCAACGGGCCAGTCGAGCCGACCGATGTGCCGAGCCAGGTCCGTTGGTTGTCTCCCGTTGTCGCCAAGGCGAAGCGCCCGTTCGATCTCGACCCAGTCGGCGTAATCGATCTGGACCGCCACGGGTCGCATGTTCTCATCGGTGAGGATCTTCTTCAATATTTCATGCACAAGGCGACCCCTTTAACGCTTCATTGGATTATATCATCCGGCGGCCCCTCTGGCGATCCTTGCGCCAACCGGCCCTTTCGAAGGCACGAACCGCCTGCTCCCCGGCTGGCAGGGTGGCATGGCCCACGCTTCCATTACCATGCGGCGGATTGTGTAGGCGGCTGGGTCGCGAACGGCGGAGGGGGTGAAACTATCAGTTGGACGCCATCCCGGAATACCCGACCCCCGACCCCTTCCCTTTCAGATGCATTACACCAGTTCGAGGAATTGACCGACCGTCATCCCCGATAACCTAATCAATGACCGCAGTGTGCCGGGCGCCAGCTCACGATGCTGCGGAACGGACAAGCTGACGTTGAATCCCTCCCTCAACATCACCACGTGACTGCCCCGCTGGCGATCCCTTCGCCAACCGGCCCTTTCGAAAGCACGAACCGCCTGCTCCCCCGAGAGTACGGGCAGCTTAGGCATCAAACGGCGACCTCGAGTTCTCGAATGGCAACGGTGAGTGGCATTCCGTTGGCAGCGCGGGCCTCGAGACACGCTTGAATGGCTTCGGAAATGTTAGTCAACGCCTCCTGCTCTGTCCGGCCCTGCGAAACACAACCGGGAATGGCCGGACACTCGGAGACGATCATTCCGGTTTCATCACGATCAAGATTGACGAGGAATTTCATAGTTCATGATCCCTTTATTCGTTCCTCTGCTTTTCCGTCAAGGATCGCTCGTTTCTGCCTTATTTTCGATTTCGCGGTAAGAAGGAAACGCCGATCATCAACGGAATGCCGAGTACGACCATGCCCGAACCGAGCGTGCTCATAGGATGGCCTCAGTAGTAGGAGAATCTGAGCACAATCCCGGCGATCGGAATGGCCGTCAGGGCCAGAATGAGCTTTGTGGACATCGGTCGACTCCTTGGCGGCGAATTCAACCCGTCGGCGCGACTACGACTTCCGGATTCTAACCGCGTTACCGCCGCGTTTCCAGCGTTTTCTTGAGTCGATCCAGGCTCTTGCCCCAATATTCTTTCATCTGCTCGCCTCGTTTGGCATTGGACAGCTTGTTGTGCTGGACGGTGACCTGGGCTTTTCCGCCGCCCTTGGCATGGAAGTTGGCCTCAACGCTGGTCTTCTTGTCGCACCAGGTAATGCGCAGGCACTTGTTGCGCGTGGCCTTTCGGATCACAAGCGGCCCCTCGCCCAGCCACAGATCGCGAACCTTCGCGTCGTGCCACGCGGCGTACAATTGGGAAACAGGAACGTCAACGGTCTTACTCTTGCTGATCTCAAATCCCCCCGGCTTCTCGTGCTTCACACGCAGTCCGCGGGCCTGTTCGTACCCGACGGCGACCATTTGACGCCACCAGGGACCAATCTCGAATCGATCGGACACGACGGCCACGATCTCCTTGTGGTTCATTCTCTTCGCCCCGGCCTTGTCCAGAACGGAAAGCCACTGCTTCCAATTCTTCCCCGTCGCGCTCGCAACAGCGTCGTCGCTGATCCCGGCCACTCTGCGATTGGTTTTCGATTTTGCCATCGAATGGACCATTTATTCTTCGAGTATTGCAAAGGCAAGTGAGGCACTGGCTTCCAGCCCGTGGACTCACGCCATCAGCACAATTTCATCCTGCAAGACCGATGTCACCATCGGTCCCTTCTTCGGATCGACGTACACGTCGATTTCGAGCCGCACGCCGAATTCCGGCAGATAGATCCCCGGCTCAATGGTAAAGCCCAGGCCGGGCAGCATTTCCCGCGTGTCATGGGTTTCGAGGTTGTCGAGGTTCATGCCGATCCCGTGCACCATCGGGCCGGGACTGAGGCTATGGCCGGTGCGGTGGCGGATGTACTTCTCAAACCCTGCGTTGATGATGACGCCGCGCGCCGCGTCGTCCAGTTGCCACCCTTGAACCCGCTCTCCTATTTTCCAGGCGTCAACGGCCCGTTGCAACGAAGCATCACGGGCGGCGCGGACGATCTGGAAAACCTCCTTGTGCCGAGCGGGAACCTCCTTTCCCGCGAAACCCACCCAGGTGATGTCTGAATAGATGTTCTGCTCGCCCGGTGCGCGTGCCCAAAGGTCGATCAACACCCAATCGCCTTTTCGGATGGGTGTCGGGGAGGAGGCGGACGGTTCGTAATGCGGATCGCCGCTGTGGGCGTTGACGCCCACGATCGGCGCTTCGGTCGCCTCCAACCCTGCATTGGCAAACGCGGCGACAATGTGCTGCTGAACGTCGTATTCGGTAACGCCTTTGCTGGCGGCATGGCGCTCACGGATGAGCTTAAAGGCATCGTCCTTGATTTGACCGACGCGAGCGGATGTGGTTCTGTGCGCTTCGAGGGCCTCCGGGGACCAGCAGGCGACGCAGGCTTGTATCAAGTTCGCCGACGAGACGACTTCAACCCCCAACGCCCGCACCAGTTCCACAGTGCCGGCGTCAACGATCGACACCGCGGGCAGCGTCGCCCCCGGTGCGTACTCCATGGCCACGCGCTGCATTCCGGCGAGTTTCGTATGCAGCCATTCAAAGAGGTCTTTCCAGCTCAGGTACTTTTCGCGGGGGACGGTGACGCCGTCAAACTGATGTTCATCGATCCCGTGGGCCAGAAGCGTCGGTTTCCCCGTCGCGGGAATGAACAACACCGCACGCCGCGTGGTCCAACGCTTGCCCGGCAATAACCGGGCGAGGATCGGATTGTTACCCCGAAAATCGTACACCAGCCAACCGTCAATCTTTTGTTCCAGCATGAACTGTTGAACAGTTTCAAACTGTGTCATACGGTTTCTCCTTTGAGATGTCAGATTGTCCGTCTACGCGGTCTGCGCATCCGCCCGGTTCGCTACCGTTTATCACGACTTCCCGGATCCTCGGATCGGATCGCCCGATTCTTGACGCTCTCCCAAACGGAGTCCAATCCCATCCGCGCCGCCCACGCTGCGATGTAACTCATGTCCACTTGTTCCCCGCTGATTTTCAGCACGCCGGCGATGTCGCGGAGGTGTTTCTCCGACCCACCTTCACGATAATACTCAAGCTTTTTGAGGATAACATCTTCCGCCGCGGCGAAACAGGCCTCGTAGTTATCGCTGAGCTTGATGCGCTTCACTCGGGAAAACCGGCTCTCGTTGAACGGTGTGTCTTCCGGGATCATCATATCGATCTTCAGCCCGGAAGTGGGGTGAATGATATTGAATTGTCCATGCCGCTCGACGGCTTCGCGGACGGCCTCCTCGCTTAGATAGAACTCCGGTTGATGAAAGGCACGGCAGAATTGGGACACTCGCGGAAGCGTTAGTGCTACAACCACGTCAATATCGTTAGTGAACCGCGGCTCACCGTAGTAGACCGTCGCCACGGAGCCGGTTACGAAGTAGGGAAGCCTTAGCCGTTCTAGAGCCGTCACGCAGTAGCGTAACAGCTCAGACGGCGCCATGAGAAATCCTCCGGGCCGTTTCGGCGGCGATACGCTGCTCGTTCCACTCCGGGTGTGCCGCGCGAATGGAACATGCTACCAGTCCGCGTGCGAAAGAAAACAACTGATCCGCAATTCGCAACCGCTCGGCGCCGGACTTGCCGCGCAAGACCTGTGCCATGGCGTCGTCGAGCACCTCGACTCGTCCGGCATCCAGCCGCGATCGGTCAGGTCCATCGATCATGCAAACGGCGCCTTCCCCTGCTACGTTCCGTCGGCGTGGGCGCCCACCGGCTCCGGCTGCTCGTCGGCCACGCCCTCAAGAAGAAGCGTCGCCGTAGCATCGTCAGACGTGGGGGGCTGAACGGATACGACCACCCGTCTCTTCCCCGCGAATTCGCCGCGAAGGAGTTTTTCGGACAGCGCGTCCTCCAGATGATGTTCGATGGCCCGGCGCAGCGGACGGGCGCCGAATTTCTCGTCCGTGCCCTTCTCGATGAGGTAGTCCTTCGCGCTCTGCTGCACTTCCAGCTCGATGCCCCGCTCGCGCATCCGCGTCGCCAGCTTGCCCAGCTCCAGATCGACAATGCTCACCATGTCGTTGTGCGTGAGCTTGCGGAACACGATGATCTCGTCGAGGCGGTTGAGGAATTCAGGGCGGAAATGATCCTCCAGTTCCGTCTTGAGCATTTCCTTCATCTTGTCGTAATTGATCGTCTCATCGCGCTTTCCGAAGCCGAACTCATCCTGATGCGTGATCCGATGAGCGCCGATGTTGCTGGTCATGATGAGGATCACGTTCTTGAAGTCCACGTGCCGCCCGAAGGAGTCCGTCAAGCGCCCTTCCTCCATGATCTGCAGGAGCATGTTGAAGACATCGGGATGGGCCTTCTCGATTTCATCGAGAAGGATGACGGAATAGGGCCGGCGGCGGATGCGCTCGGTGAGCTGGCCGCCCTCCTCATAGCCGACGTAGCCCGGCGGCGCACCGATCAACCGCGAAACGTTGTGCTTTTCCATGTATTCGGACATGTCCAGCACGAAGAGCGAGTCCGCGTCGCCGAACATGAACTCCGCAAGGCACTTGGCCAGGTAGGTCTTTCCGACGCCGGAGGGGCCGACGAAGATGAAGCTCCCCATCGGGCGGTTGGGGTCCTTCAATCCGCTGCGGCTCCGGCGGACGGCGCGGGCCACGGCGGAGACGGACTCGTTCTGACTGACCACCCGCTTGTGAAGTTCAACCTCCAGACCGAGCAGCCGATCGGCCTCGTCCTGCCCCATGCGCTTCAGCGGGATGCCGGTCATGGAGGCGACGACCTCGGCCACCACCTCCTCGTCAACCACCCCGTCGATCTCCTTGCTGTGGTCGCGCCACTCCCGGTGCAGGGATTTTTTCTTGAGCTTGATGGAATCGAGCTTGTCGCGGATTTGCGCGGCGCGCTCGTAGTCGGCGTTCTTGACGGCCTCGTCCTTTTCCGCGCCGAGCTTTTCGAGTTCGTTTTCCAGCTCCGTGAGGTCCGGCGGCTTGGTCATCGACTTCAGGCGGACGCGGGCCCCGGCCTCGTCCATCACATCGATCGCCTTGTCCGGCTGGACGCGGGAGATGTAGCGCGCCGAAAGGTCCACGGCCTGCTCCAGGGCCACGTCGGTGATCCGCACGCGGTGATGGGCCTCGTATCGATCGCGCAAACCCTTGAGGATTTGCAACGTTTCCGCATGGGTTGGCGGCTCGACGATGATCTGCTGGAAGCGCCGCTCCAGGGCGCTGTCCTTCTCGATGTACTTTCGATACTCGTCGAGCGTGGTGGCCCCGATGCACTGAATCTCGCCCCGCGACAACGCCGGCTTCAAAACGTTGGAGGCGTCGATCGCCCCTTCCGCTCCGCCCGCGCCGACCAGGGTGTGCAGCTCGTCGATGAAAAGGATCACGTTGCCCGCGCGGCGGACTTCGTTCATAACGGCCTTGATCCGCTCCTCGAACTGACCGCGGTACTTCGTTCCCGCGACCATCATGGCCAGATCGAGCACCACGATCCGGCGGTCGGCCAATAATTCAGGAATGTCGTTGGCGATGATCTTTTGAGCCAGCCCCTCGACAATCGCCGTCTTCCCCACGCCCGCCTCGCCCAGGAGGACGGGGTTGTTCTTCTGACGGCGGCAAAGAATCTGAATGATCCGCTCGATTTCACGAGTGCGCCCGATCACCGGGTCCAGCTTGCCCTGTCGGGCGATCTCGGTGAGGTCGCGGCCGAAGGAATCGAGGGCCGGGGTCTTGCTCTTGCCCTTTTTCTGCTCAGCTCCCGCTCCGGCGGCGGCCTCTTCGCTTTCCTCGCTGGCGCCAAGGAGATTCAGCACTTCCTCGCGGACGTCTTCGAGGCGCAAGTTGAGGTTCATCAACACCTGCGCGGCCACGCCGTCCTGCTCGCGGAGCAGGCCGAGCAAGAGGTGTTCCGTTCCCACGTAGTTGTGGTTGAGGTTACGGGCCTCTTCGATGGCGTATTCGATGACCTTTTTGGCCCGCGGCGTCTGCGGAAGCTTGCCCATGGTGACGGTTTCGGGACCGCTCTTGACCAGCTTCTCCACCTCGAGGCGCACCTTCCGCAGGTCCACGTCGAGGTTCTTCAGTACGTTGGCGCCTACCCCCGAACCTTCCTTCACCAGGCCCAGAAGGATGTGTTCCGTCCCGATGTACTCATGGTTGAAGCGTTGCGCTTCTTGATTGGCCAGCGCCATCACCTTACGCGCACGGTCGGTAAATCGCTCGAACATTGCTCACCTTCTCCCGCGTACTTTCGCAGGTGTTTCCCGGTCACCGCCGCCTGGCTTGAACCTCCCAGCCGGTCTCTTGTCCGGTCAGAGGCTGCTTTCCGCCTCCCCATTATAGGGCCGCCCGATTGCCCCAGCAACTTCTCGGACCCTTTGGGCAAAGCGGGCTCCGCATCCAGTATCGACCGCCGGAGGCCATGGAATGACCAGCCGTTGTCGGCGTTCCGCAATGACGGGAATCCATCGAAGGTCCGAAATGTGTTTCATCCGGACATTCGGGCGACCACGTGCCCGACGACCAGCTTGTTTAGCGAGCCGCGGGCTTCAGCCCGCGCGGACTTTCTGCCATGGAGCCCGTTTCGGCATCTGGCAGTGTGCTACACAAATCCCGATGTAGCTCCAGAGTCAAACGGTCAGTGCCCGGCGCGCCCGTGGCTTCCCATTGGCGAGAATCTTGGATTGTTGTAAACTAATTACTCTGAGTGAGAAGAAATGCTAAGGCCCTACATTATCTATTACAAGTTCAAGATTCCCGGCGAGAAGACCCAGGGCGCGGTCAAGCAGTTCCGCATCTACGCCGACAGCGTCGAAGAAGCGCGCCGCCTGGCCACCCAACACGCCAACTATGCCAACATCGAAGTCCTCAACGTCAAAGCGGCGTAATGTTATTCTCTCCCCGATGCGCCCCAAGAAACGCGGTCTCTGTCAATTCGGTCGTGTCGGGCAGTCGCTTGGTCAGCGTGGTCACCAACGCACGCTTCCCGGCGGCGATCCGCATCATGTAGCCGGGGCCACCCATCGTCGCCGGTGAATTGGAATCCCGGCAAGTTCACTTCGGACCGGTGAGATCCGAGAGTATCCGTGCGTAGTCGATTACATCAACAGCGCCATCCCCATTCGTATCAAACCGCGCGCAATCGAGATACAAGGGCCACTCCCCGACACAAACGAGCAATTCCGCCATATCGAAGAGATCGATGTCGCAATCGTGGTCGGCATCATAGGGAGGAAATCCTCCGTGAAGCTCGGATACCACCGATGAATAATGGTCATCGCGGTATCCCCCATAAATGACCAGTGTTTCCCGCGCGCCGTCGTACGTCATTGCATGATCAAACCGTTCGTCTCCCATTGCCGCCAGACGATTCCAAGTTGCCCCATTCCATTCCCAAGTATCGCGCAGCCTGGAACCGTTTTCATCATAACCGCCTTGGATGACAATGACACCGCGCGCCTTATCAAACGCCATCGTGTGATTGGTTCGCGCCGAAGGGCCGACCTCGATGCGCAACTTCCAGTTGTCGCCATTCCATACCCAGGTTTCAGCAGACGCCGAAAAGTATCCCTCATTATCGAATGTAGCGCCGCCGAACAGAACAGTCATTTCACGCTCTGAGTCATAGGCCATCGTGTGCCCAATTCGCGGTGACGGGCCCGTTGTGGAAACCTGAGTCCATTCGATTCCATCCCATTGCCAAGTGTCGTTCAATGGCAAGCTATTGTAATCTGGACCTTCGGCTCCGCCGAAGAGCACTGTGACGCGCCGTCTTTCATCATAGGCCAGGGAATGCCTCCAGCGTGCGGAGGGTCCTTGGACCTCCTGTGCCGTCCACGAGACCCCGTCCCATTCCCAAGTATCGCTCAAAGGACAACAGTGCGCAACCTGTCCGTAATCGGGGCCCATTCCGCCGAACAATACAGTTACTTCGCGCATGCTGTCGTACGTCATCGCGTGGAATTCGCGCCGCGATGGGCCGGTGTCGGCCATGAATCGCCATGTATCACCGTCCCAATGCCAAGTGTCTCCCAGATAACTGCGGCCGCTGCTGCCGCCAAACATGACCGTCGCCGCGTTCTTCGCGTCATAGGCCATCGCATGCCAGCGGCGCACAATTGGGTCGGGGCTCCGGCGGCGAGCCCAATTCCCGCCGTCCCACGCCCATGTGTCGGCGTCGATGTAGGAGGGATAATCAACCGACCATGGATTCCCGACGGAAATAATTTCGTGGCCATCATACGCAAGGCTCCGCATCCCGGATGGCCCGTTCGCCGAGCCGGGCAGCACTTCCCAGGCCGAACCATTCCATGCCCACATGTCGAAACATTCGCCTTCGGGCGACCAGCATGGATCAATTGTTGCGAGCACCATGCGCTGCCGGCCGAAGTCGTGGATCATCGTGAATTGTTCGTGGTCCGTGGGTCCGGTGTTGCTTCGCCATGACCAGTAACGGACGCCCCATCGAGACCACGTTTCCGGGTGCCGATCGATCCCGCTCCCGGAGAATCCAAAGAGGTATGTCCTGAATCCCTCGCTTGCCATGGCGGCGACGACATCGGGACCGGAGCGAGGATGAACAAACTTTGTCCAAGTAGAACCGTCCCACTCCCATGTCTCAGTCGTTCCCGAACTGTCGTCATGCCCTCCAAACAGCACCGTTGCATGGAAACCCTTGTCGTAACTCAGCACTGGGGCTTGGCGCGGCAAGGGTCCGGATGCGTTGCGAAGGGACCAGAAATAACCGTTCCACTCCCAGGTGCCGTTTGAAACGTTTCCGGATCCATCAACGGAGTAGGTTCCGAACAAGACGATTACTCCACGGTCACTGTCGAAAGCCATGGCCGCAGGTCCAAAGGGTGTAGGACCAGATCGATCGGCAAGCGTCCATTTGCCGTCCCATCTCCACGTATCTCGGTATACCCAGAGGATGGTTTCATCACGCCAACTGTCGTAGGCCATTAGTCCAGGCCACGGCGGATGTTCCGCACTCAATCGATCTTGCCATACGCGGCAATCCCTTCCCCGGATCGGTTGCGAACCGGTCGCAAAGGGATCATTCCAGATCAAGAGGATCGTTAGAGCAAATACCCTTGTGTTCATGGTGCGCTCGCAATGAGAGCTGACTCGAGCTTTGCAAGCTCCTGCCTCTATAACACCTGAACCGACCGCGCGACGGATGAAATATGCAAAAACATTTGAATGCTACGGATTCTGGTCAATTTCGCTCCGACCTAGGCTTGCGATGCGAAAGCTGCACTTTGATTAATAACTCCGCTCGGCAGTCGGATTCGATGCCTGCTGGAGCTCTTTGATCTTGTCGTGCAGCCGGACGACGCGTTCGAAAGGACAAGACATTGAATTGTAGGCGCACTGGACCGGCGCGATGGGTTTATTCACTCCTGCATATGTCGCGGCTCGGATCACTCCATGCCTTAATGCCTTCTGCCTATTGTCTTCAGCCTACAGCCTTCAGCCTACGGTCTCTCCTTCAGTTGCTTGATCCGATCGCGCAGTCGGGCTGCTTTTTCAAACTCCAAAGTCTCCGCAGCCTCCAGCATCTCCTTCTCCAGCAGGCCGATGAGTTCCGTCCGGTCAAGCTCCTGTTCACTCAACTCGACGGCCTCCGCGGCCACCTTGTAGGCGTTGACCATCTGCTCCAACGTGGAGCGGATTCCCTTTTGCACCGTCTCCGGCGTAATGCCGTGTTCCTCGTTGTATTTCAATTGCAAGGTCCGTCGGCGGTTGGTCTCATCGATCGCCCGCTGCATGCTCGGCGTCACCGCGTCGGCGTAAAGCACCACCTCGGCGTTCACGTTGCGGGCCGTGCGCCCGATCATCTGCATCAGCGACGTCTCGCTGCGCAGGAAGCCTTCTTTGTCGGCGTCGAGAATAGCCACCAGCGACACTTCCGGAAGGTCCAATCCCTCCCGAAGCAGGTTGACGCCGACGAGCACGTCGAACTTCCCCTCCCGCAGTTCCTTGAGTATGGCCACCCGTTCAAGCGTTTCCACGTCGCTGTGCAGGTACTTCCCGCGAAGCCCCTCCTGTTGAATGTATCCCGAAAGGTCCTCGGCCAGGCGCTTGGTGAGGGTGGTCACCAGCACGCGCTCTTTGGCGGCGGCACGCTGGGCGATCCGTTGCAGCAGGTCCGCCACCTGCCCGCGTGCCGGACGGACTTCGATGGGCGGATCGATGAGTCCCGTCGGGCGGATAATCTGCTCCACGATCTCGCCGCCGCACAATTCCAGTTCCGCCGGTCCCGGCGTGGCCGAAACGAACAACACTTGGTTCCACATGCCCTGGAACTCCTCGAAGCGCATGGGGCGATTGTCCAGACAACTCGGCAGACGGAAGCCGTGTTCCACCAGCGTTTGCTTCCGGGCGCGATCGCCGTTGTACATCCCCCGAATCTGCGGCAGCGTGGCGTGCGATTCGTCGATGACCAGCAGGAAATCCTTGGGGAAGTAATCGACCAGCGTGTGGGGCTTGGCCCCGGGGGCCGTCCCGTTGAGGTGCCGGGAGTAGTTCTCGATGCCGGAGCAGTAGCCGACCTCCCGAATCATCTCCACGTCATATTTTGTTCGAGCGATGAGTCGTTGCGCCTCCAGCAACTTTCCGTGCCGCCGAAATTCCATCACCCGCTTGTCGAGCTCCTCCAAAATACCCGCCGTCGCGGAGGCGATGCGATCTTCCGGCATGACGTAGTGAACGGCGGGAAACACGAAAATCCGTTTCTGCCTGCCCAGCGATTGCGAGGTCAGCGGGTTGAACATTTCCATCTTTTCGATCTCGTCCCCGAACATCTCGATGCGGTAGGCGAACTGCTCGTGGGCGGGGTGCAGCTCAACCACGTCGCCGCGGACGCGAAACGCGCCCCGCTTGAAGTCCACGTCGTTGCGTTTGTATTGCAGGTCCACGAACCGCTTGAGCAAATCGTCCCTGTCGATGGATGATCCCACGTCGAGGACGCAGACCGCCGCCTTGTAATCCTCCGGTGAGCCTAGCCCGAAGATGCACGACACGCTGGCGACGATGACCGCGTCCCGCCGCGAGACCAGCGTGCTTGTGGCGCTGAGGCGAAGCCGATCCAGGTCGTCGTTCCGCGAGGCGTCTTTTTCAATGTAGATGTCGCGCTGGGGAATGTACGCTTCCGGTTGGTAATAATCGTAGTAGCTGACGAAATATTCGACGGCGTTACGCGGAAATAACTCTCGGAACTCCTCGTAAAGCTGGGCGGCGAGGGTCTTGTTATGGGAAATAACCAGCACAGGTCGGTTGAGGTTGGCCAGGACGTTGGCCGTGGTGAAGGTCTTGCCTGAGCCGGTGACGCCCAGCAGGCACTGATGCCGCGCCCCGCCCCGAAAGGCGTCGATCAATTTGGCGATCGCCGCGGGCTGATCGCCCTTCGGCTGAAACGGACTGACAAGCTCAAACTGGTCGGACATGGAGTCGTTGCCATCATGCTTCACGCACTCGGTATCTTATCCAAGCCGCGAGCACAAGCGAGCGGCCGATCTTATCCGAGCGTGGAGCGGGAGCGACACGACCTTCCCTCTCCGGCCTTATCAGAACCCCGAGCGCAAGCGAGCAGTCAGTCCGAACCCCGAGCGCAAGCGAGTGGGCCCCCAGCGAGGTGTCAATTCAGAAGTGGAACGGGAGCGACAAGTCCCATCCTCTCCCCGCCGATAATCGCATACTGGCGGGTTGAAGCCGGGGCTATATACTCTCCGGCCGCGCGGCAGGATGGTGCCAATACCGCCCCAGTGAGAACACCAGGTGCATAATGTCTTTTTGTGGATCGTCCTGACGGCGTTCGTCGCCGCGACGGCGGCGCTCGCTGTCTACGGAGTGCATCTCTATGCGCTGCTCTGCCTGTTCCGGCGGAAGTCGGCGTCGAAGCGGCGCGAACAGCAGGAAACCATCGCCGCATACCAACGCGACAACGCCGCCCATTCCTGGCCCGTGGTAACCACGCAACTTCCCATCTACAACGAGCGCGATGTCGTCGAACGATTGGTGGAGGCGACGGCGGCCATCGACTACCCGCCCGATCGTCATGAGATTCAGATCCTCGACGACAGTGATGACTCAACGCGTGATCAGGTCGATGGCGTCGTCCGCTGCCTGCAATCGCAAGGAGTGGATGTCAAGGTCATTCGCCGTCCCGACCGCTCCGGCTTCAAGGCCGGGGCGCTCGCCACGGGACTCGCCGCGGCTCGCGGCCAGTATGTCGCCGTTTTCGACGCCGACTTTGTCCCGCCAAAGGACTTCCTACGCCGCGCCATTCCGCTGCTTGAATCGCGGGCCGATCTCGCCTGCCTTCAGGGTCGCTGGAGCCATCTGAATCGACACGAATCCTGGCTCACCGAAGCCCAGGCCCTGGGCATCGACGGGCATTTCGCCATCGAGCAAGGTGCACGAGCCTGGAACGGGCTGATGATGAATTTCAACGGGACCGCCGGCGTGTGGTGCAAGGCGGCCATTGACGATCCCGCCGTCGGCGGTTGGAGCGGCGACACGCTGACGGAAGACCTTGATCTTTCCTATCGCGCCCAGCTCGCCGGTTGGAAGCTGGACTATTGCCTGGACCTTGCCTGCCCGGCGGAGCTGCCGGGAACGGTGGGCGCGCTCAAGAGCCAGCAACGCCGCTGGGCGACCGGTTCGATTCAGGTTGCCCGCAAGCTGCTGCCGAAAGTGTGGCGCGCCCCCATTTCCCTGGCCGAAAAGATCGAGGCAACGCTGCACCTTACGCATTACTCGGTGGCCTTATGGATGCTGCTCCTCGCCGTCATCGCCCGCCCCATGCTGTTGGTCGTTTCGGAGGGCTTGATCATTGGCGAATGGTTCTGGATCGCCTGGGCGGCGATCCTGGTCTCCGCGGTTGCACCTTCAATGGTGTATGCGTACGCCAGGTACAGCCTGGGCGGCCGCTGGTCGGGCCTGCGAACCATCCCTTCAATGCTCATTCTCGGTTGCGGCATGTGCGTCAATAACACGCTCGGCGTTCTTCGCGGCCTCTTCTCTTGGGGCGGCGAATTCGTACGCACCCCCAAGTCCGGCAGCGCAGACACGGTTCGCGCCGCCGGTGCGAATACGACTAGTCCGCTGGTGCGAGAATCCCTTCTCGCACCCACTCAAGGTACGAACACCGCTGGTGCGAATACGGCGAGTCCGACTACCGCTGGTGCGAACCCCGCTGGTGCGAACCCCGCTGGTGCGAGAATCCCTTCTCCCGCTGGTGCGAGAATCCCTTCTCGCACCAGTTACCAGGTCGCCCTCAATCACACCTGGATTGCCGAAATCGTGCTGGGCATCTATTCGTTGCTCTCATTTCTGTTGTATTTCAGTTCCTATCATCGTGCGTTCAGCATTTTCCTGTTGTTGTATGCCATCGGATTCCTCCTCATCGGCTGGCTGTCCCGCCCCCAGAAACCGAAGCGATCGGGCGTCGCCGCGGGAGTCGCGCCGATCCTGACCGGAAAAATAACCACCGTCGAATCCGCCGGCGCGGCCCAATAGGATTTCCCTCTGAACCCGTGCTGCAATCTTCCGCTGCGGCTCGCGCCCATTCCTTGACATTCGGACTTGTTCGCATCAGGATGGGAGTCGAAGGACGAAACAATGGCGACCAAGGTCATCAAGTCTGACCCGCAGGGTTTGGACGCGGACGCGATCCGCGAGGCCGGTGAACTCTTACGCAACGGTGGACTGGTGGCCTTTCCGACGGAAACCGTCTACGGCCTCGGCGCCCGCGCGGACCACGCCCAGGCCATGAAGCGCCTCCGCGAGGTCAAGTCGCGCGAGCCCACCAAGGCCTTCACCGTCCATATCGCATCCCGCGATGACGCCCCACGCTTTGTCCCGGGTTTCGGAGGTCTGGCGGCCCGGTTCGGCCGCAAGGCCTGGCCCGGGCCCATGACCCTGGTCGTTTCCGTCGATGACCCTTCGTCCGCATCGGTCATGGCCGGTCGCAACGGCAAGGCCGCCCAAGCCATGTACTACAACAACACCGTCGGCCTGCGCTGCCCCGATGACGACGTCGCCCAGGGGCTGCTTCGCGCCGTCGATGCGCCGGTGGTGGCCGCCAGCGCCAACCTCGCCGGTGAGGCGCCGCCGCACACCGCCGCCGAAGTTCTTCGCGGGCTGGACGGCAAGATCGACCTTCTCATCGACGCCGGTCGTACCAAGTATGCGAAGGAATCGACCATCGTGCGCGTGACCGGTTCATCCTACGAAGTCGTACGCGAGGGGGTGTACGATGCGGGCATCGTGGAACGGCTCTCCACCGTCCGGCTGCTCTTCGTATGTACCGGCAACACCTGCCGCAGTCCGATGGCCGCCGGCATGGCCGAACGGATGCTGGCGGAACGACTGGCCTGTGATCCCTCCGATTTGCGCGCTCGCGGCGTTCTGGTCCAGTCGGCGGGCACTCACGGCGGAGGCGGCGGCGCTTCAGCGCACGCCCTCGAAGTCATGGCCCGGCGCGGGATCGACCTGTCCGGCCATTACTCCACCGCTCTCTCCGCGGAGATGGTTCAACAGGCCGACTATGTTTTCGCCATGACCAAGGCTCACCGGGAGGCGATCCTCCGACTGTCGCCCTATTCCGAGTCCAAAGTGATGCTCATGTTGGACGGCGAGGACGTGCGTGATCCCATGGGCAATGAAATAGGCGATTACGAACGTTGCGCTCAAACCATCGAGCGCGCCCTGCGCGTTCGAATGCAAGAGGTGAATGTATGATCGTAGCCTTATCGAGCGATCACCGCGGCTTCCACGCCAAGGAACGGGTCAAGGCCATGTTGACGGCCGCCGGACACAATGTCGTGGACTTCGGCTGCGACGGCCCCACCAGTTGCGACTACCCTGACCACGCCCTGGCCGGTGCCCTCTCGGTCTCCTCCGGAAAATCCGAGCGAGGCATCTTTTTTTGCGGAACGGGGATCGGCATGTCCGTTACCGCCAACAAGGTGAAAGGCGTCCGCGCCGCTCTGTGCCACGACGAACTCACCGCCGAAATGTCCCGCCGTCACAACAACGCAAACGTCCTCTGCCTGCCGGCGGATCTGCTGGGCGACGAACTCCTCCGCCGCGTCGTGGAAGTCTGGCTGCGAACCGACTACGAAGGCGGCCGCCACGACCGCCGCCTGAAGAAGATCACCGACTTCGAAAACAACGGCCAGTGATCGGCGTAAACCTCGAAGCCGCAAGCGCAAGCGACCGGCGATCAGAGCCGCGCCCGTTAGGAAGCGGCCGGGTGGTACGGTCTAACTTGTACGTGTCTGGCGTTCCTCGCCCCATCGGGGCGACGGAATGTAGCCACGGGTGGAGCGAAGCGGAACCCGTGGTCGGAAGGACATTGCACCCACCGCCCCGTGAGGGGCGGAGAAAGGATCGCCCCGCAAGCTCGATCGCGACGTGCAATTCTTGCTTTCTGCTTTCCTCGTTTTCCGCATCTGTTGAACCTTGACGCGCCGCCTCCCGTTCCACTATTCTCTTTCCCCATAACGGCCCCCATCGTCTAGTGGCCTAGGATATCAGGTTCTCAACCTGGAGACAGGGGTTCGACTCCCCTTGGGGGTAATGAAACGATTAGCACCTATCCCAAAACCGTGCGAGCCGCGAACTTCAGTTCGCGCGGAAGCTGGGAATCCGCGGCCATTCGGCTTATTTGTCCCTTCTCCTGCGATCGGTAAAGACGTTTTGGGATCGCTTCTACCAATTGTCGATTCGTGAACGCGAATCGTCGAATAGGGCGCTGTGCCCTGGCGACACGACCCATCGGTACCGCGACCGTCATGGAGCGGTATCCGAAACGGCCGGTTCGCATACCCGCTTGCATTCCTCATGCGCTTCCCCCCTTACCAAGGGGGGATCCAGGGGGGTCCCCAAAGGGAACAGTCCATTGCCAATTCGCAATCAAACTTCCGTCAATTGCAGTTGCCTCGCACGCGCCGGCAATGATAATCGCGCCCATGTCCTTGCATCGCCTCTATTGCCCGGACCTGAAGATGGGTCCCAACACGCTTCCGCCCGAAGAATCCCACCACGCCACCGCCTCCCTCCGCGCCCAACCGGGCGACGAGTTTGTCGTTTTCGACGGCCGAGGACGCGAGGCGTCGGCACGGGTGGACCGTGTCACGCGAAAGCAAGTCCAAGTGCTCGTCGAACGAATCACGGACCGGCCCTTTGACCTGCGGCACAAGATCACCCTCGCTGTGGCCATGACCAGGGTCCATCGGCAGGGATACCTCGTTGAAAAATGCACGGAACTCGGCGTCGCGGCATTCTGGCCGATCCTGGCCGAACGAAGTGTGGCACGGCCGTCATCCGACTCGACGGAAAAATGGTCTCGCCGCGCCATCGAGGCCGCCAAGCAATCGGGCAGGGCCTGGGTGCCCACGGTGAAGGATCCCCAGACCTTCGCTCAAGCCCTCGCACGCATCCGCGAGTTTTCCGCCGCCGCGATCGCCGATCCCGGTTGCGCGTCGACTCCCATCACATCGTTTCTCAGCAATCAGGGTGATGGAAGTTCACTTCTCATTTTCATCGGCCCGGAGGGCGGCTGGTCGGAGGACGAATGTCGAACGGCCGGACTCGCGGGCGTCGCCCCCGTCAGACTTTCCCCCACCGTCCTGCGTTCGGAAACGGCCGCGGTCACCGCATGCGCCGCCGCGGCGCTTTGCAGCGCCTCGAAGGGAATGACGACCCGGCCTACAATTCATTCATGAAATTGATCCGCGAAATCCGCTGTTATCCGAGTGACGGCGGGCCAGGCGTCGCAAATTCGTGGGCCGGAACCGGCGATGGAACCCATCTGGGGGCTTACCGGGTTGTTCGCGCCGTGATCCAGGGCCCGGTGGACCCCAAAACGGGTTACCTGTGCGACATCAAGGATATCGACCGTGTTCTACGAACCACCGTCGCGCCGCTTTTGCGGCGCGCGGGAGACGACGCGCGGTCCCTGGCGTCGGCAATGGCCGATGCCTTTCCACGGGCGGCGGAGCAATTCCCCGCTCCTGTTGAGCTGGTTGATATCGAAGTCCACTTTTCCCCGCAGACACGGTTTACCTTCAGCAAAGGAGTATCGGGCATGATGCGTCTAACCCAGTCCTTTGAATTCTCCGCCGCCCATCGGCTCCACTGTGCGGAGTTGAGCGATGCGGAAAACCTGCGTCTGTTCGGCAAGTGCAGCAACCCCAACGGCCATGGCCACAATTACGTCCTGGAGGTGACAGTCTGCGGCGCGGACGTCGCGGGAAAAGGATTCCTAACGGATGTCAGCCGCCTGGATCGCTTTGTCCTCGAACGCGTGATCGAACCGTTCGATCACAAGAACCTCAACCTCGAATGCCCCGAATTCGCACGGCTCAATCCCAGCGTGGAGAACATCGCTCGCGTCATCTGGGACCGCTTGGACGGAGCCTTCGAGGGTTGCCGGCTCGCCTCCGTCCGCGTCTGGGAAACCCCCAGAACCTGCGCCGAATACACCGGCGGCGACCAACCAGCTACGAATCCATGATTCATTGCTCTGCTGCGAAGGCGAGCCTCCTGGCGAGCCGCGGCACTTGGCATTCGTATGAAAACGAATGACGGGGCGGCGCAGCCCTGATTATCGGCCAATCCCAGCGCACATTAAGTACCTGCTACGGCAGTCCGAAAGGATTACGGCGTCGCGCGTGCGACGCGCTCGGCTGGGAACTTGATCATGAGCGCCACGCAAACCATCGCAAGAGAACGGCACGATCAGATCCTCAAGGATGCCGTCGTGAGCGAACGGCAGTTGGTGTTGACCCACAACAGCGCCGATGGGTGGCGAACGTACAAGGCGGTCTTTGTGCCCGGTCAGGCGTCCGCCAAAGGCATCCTCGTCAAGGTGACCGGCGCCGAAGGGAACACCGAGGAAAAGTTCCCCGCACCCGGCGACGTCCTGGGCGCGACCTTTCGCAACGGCCACAAGAAGTGCATGTTCAGCACCATCCTGGAATCGGTTCAGGGTAAAACGGACGATTCCCTCTGGACGATTCGCCGCCCCGAGCAACTCCAGCAATTGCAGCGGCGGGCCTATGAAAGAGCGGCCCCCCCCCAGGGCCAGGTGATCGCGGTGCGTTATTGGCGTGAAGTCCCCGGCGACAACTCCGCCGTGGACAAACGAAATGTCCACCACGGACAACTTGAGGACATCTCCGCCGGAGGGATGCGCCTCAAGGTCGCCGATTCCCATGACGTACAGCTCGATCGCACCTACCGCTGCGTCCTCACTCCCCGGCCCGGCAAGCCGCCGCTCCTCCTCGACGCCGTTCTTCGCCACCGCGAGGCCGCCGAGCACGGACGGGCGTCGTTGGGGTTCCAGTTTGTGGGCATGGAAACCACCCAGGACGGCCTGCGCCTCCTCGACCGCCTGGTCCGTTGCGTCAACCACTTCCAACGATCTTCCACGCCGGAATCACACGCCCACTGATCGTTGCTGACCTGCCAGCCCGGAAACCTAAAGAAACCAAAAATGTAGCGCCGGGGTTCATCCCCGGCGCATAGGCCTCTCCCCGACTCATGTTTCAAGCGCCGCTCGTGCGAGAATCCTTTCTCGCACGGATGGTTTAAGCTACCACTTCCCCTTCACTGCCGGTACATTGTCCTCGACATGGTTTGCTCTCCATGAACGGTCTGGTGCAAGGCGTTTTGAATTGGAATAGTCCCATGCAAACCGCCACAGTCTGTATTGCTGCCGCTCGTGCGAGAATCCTTTCTCGCACGAAAAATGCCTCCTGCGAGCCGTTCAGCTACCACTCGCCATTCTGCCAGGTACAATGTGCAGTCCGTAGTTTGGTCTCCATGAACGGTTCGGACCGAGGCGTCATCGAACGGAATAATTCCATGCAAGTCGGCACGTTCTGTTTTGCCCTCCTGCTACTGATGCCTCTAACGGTATTAGCGCAGGGTCGCGACGGCGGCGACCGAATGACCGGACGCTTCTTCGCCAGTCGCTCCGAGGTCATTGCTCGTCACGGCGTCGCCGCCACCAGCCAGCCCCTCGCCACCCAAGTCGCACTCGATATCCTGAAACTCGGCGGCAGCGCCGTCGATGCCGCCATTGCCGCGAACGCGACTTTGGGATTGATGGAGCCGACCGGCTGCGGAATCGGCGGCGACCTGTTTGCCATCGTATGGGATTCCAAGGGCAATAAGCTGCACGGACTGAACGCCAGCGGACGAAGCCCCTACGGCCTGACTCTCAAGGCGCTAAAGGACATGGGCCTCGAATCCATCCCGCCTCACGGCCCGCTCCCGGTGAGCGTACCGGGTTGCGTGGACGGTTGGTTTGAGCTGCACAAGAAGTTCGGCAAGCTCCCCATGTCAACCGTCCTCGCCCCCGCGATCAAATATGCGAAAGAGGGATTCCCTTTATCCGACTTGATCGCCTACTACTGGGGTCGAGGCGGGCCGGTGTTGAAGGACCAGCCCAACTTCGCCGCGACATTCCTGCCCGGCGGCAAGGCTCCGAAAAAAGGCGACGTGTTTCAAAATCCCGATCTTGCCCGGACATACGAAGTCCTTTCTCAGAAGGGTCGCGACGCTTTCTATCGCGGCGAACTGACTCAGGTCATGGACACTTTCTGCTCAAGGGTCGGTTGTTTCCTGACCGCCAAAGACTTCGCCGACCACACCTCCACGTGGATCGAGCCGGTCTCGACGAATTATCGCGGCTATGACGTATGGGAGCTGCCCCCCAATGGCCAGGGCATCGCCGTCTTGCAAATGCTCAATCTGATCGAACCCTACGACCTCACCTCCATGGGGCACAACTCTGGCGACTACCTTCACCGTTTGATCGAGGCCAAGAAAATCGCCTACGAAGATCGCGCCCGCTTCTACGCCGACCCCGACTTCGTGAAAGTTCCCCTGGCCGTCCTTATTTCCAAGCCCTACGCCGACGAACGGCGGAAGCTCCTCAATCCCCGTTTCGCATCCCGTCAGATCGACGCCGGCGATCCCAAGCTCCGCGAGGGCGACACCATCTACCTCACCGTCGCCGACAATGAGCGCAACATGGTCTCACTCATTCAGAGCAATTACCGCGGCTTCGGATCGGGTCTGGTGCCCGACGGACTGGGCTTCGTCTTTCAGGATCGCGGCGAGATGTTCTCACTGGAGGAAGATCATCCGAACTGTTTTGCCCCGCACAAGCGCCCCTTTCACACCATCATTCCGGGCTTTGTGACCAAGGAAGGCAAGCCCTGGTTGAGCTTCGGCGTGATGGGCGGGGATATGCAGCCCCAGGGCCACGTGCAGGTGCTGTGCAACATGATCGACTTTGGGATGAACGTGCAGGAGGCGGGCGACGCCGCCCGATTCCACCATCAAGGCTCGTCCGAGCCGACGGATGAAAAGATGACCAACGGCGGTTGGGTCGCCCTCGAATCCGGCGTTTCGACGGAAGCAAGACACATGCTTGCAAGAAAAGGCCATCAGGTCCGCTTCGAAATTGACGGCTTCGGGGGATACCAAGCCATCCTCTATGACGCCAAACGTGATCTGTTCATCGCCGGGTCCGACTTCCGCAAGGACGGCCATGCAGCGGGGTACTAGAGCAAGCTCGCTTTTTGTATAGCGAGCCGCGAACTTCAGTTCGCGCGGACGCTGGGAATCCGCGGCCTTCAAGCTCCTGCGAGAATCCTCGCTCGTGCGAGAATCCTTTCTCGCTTGCTCGTGCGAGAATCCGTTCTCGCACCCTCCGACGACGCACGCTCGTGCGAGAATCCGTTCTCGCACGCACGCTTGTGCGAGAATCCGTTCTCGCACGCACGCTTGTGCGAGAATCCGTTCTCGCACGCACGCTTGTGCGAGAATCCGTTCTCGCACCCTCCGACGCCGGGAATCCCTTCCCGCATAGTGCAAGCTGGGCGGCCCATGTCTTCGGACTTGGGGGACACGATGATTGGGGCTGCCTCTACGCTTTTGGGAGGGCGAGTCTCCCGCCGAGCCGCGGCTCCATTTGGGTTGACAAGCTTGCCCACGGCGGCTAACAAGTCCGGCAGTTCAGAGCAACAGTCGTCGGTTTCAAGCTTAAGGAGAAGATCATGCATCGTCGAGGTTTTCTGTCGGCAACGGCGGCGGGCGCCGCGTCGGTGTTGATTCCCGGATGCAGTTCGCTGATCGGTTCGGGCGAAGGACGAACTCGCCACCGCACCGGACCGGGGTACGCCTCACCCCAGGATGCCATGCGCGCTCCGCGCGAAAAGCTGCTCTACACCGTCGGTATTTACACGGGCACAAAGATCAACGCCCCGGATTACCTGGCCACGATCGACGTCGATCCCGCCTCCCCCAACTACTCCAAAGTCATACATCGTCTACCCATGCCCGAAGTGGGCGATGAGCTGCATCATTTCGGCTGGAACTCGTGCAGCAGTTGCCACGGCGACTCCTCCCGCTCCAGACGCTACATGGTCGTCCCCGGCATCCGCTCTTCGCGCATCCATATCATCGACACGAAGAACCCCTCCGCCCCCACCCTGCACAAGGTCATCGACGGCGAAAGCGTCAAGGGCGCGACCAAACTCAGCGCCCCGCACACCGTCCACTGCCTCGCCGACGGCACCATGTTGATTTCCATGCTGGGCGACGCCGCCGGCAACGGGCCGGGGGGGTTCATGATCCTCGACGATCGTTTCGACATCGCCGGCCGCTGGGAAAAAGACGCCACGGGCATGCAATATAGTTACGACTATTGGTATCAGCCTCGCCATAACGTCATGGTCAGCAGCGAGTTCGCCGCCCCCAACACCTACTACCCCGGCTTCGACATCAAACATGTGGGAGAGGGCAAGTATGGACGGAAGTTGTACTTTTGGGACTGGAAGGCTCGCAAAATCGCCCAGACATTCGACCTCGGCGAGCAAGGCAACATTCCCCTGGAAGTGCGCTTCCATCACAATCCCGACAGCTCCCACGGGTTTGTCGGCGCGGCCTTGAGCAGCGTCATCTGGCACTGGCACAAGCCCGAAGGGAAGTGGAAGGTTGAAAAAGTTGTGGAGGTTCCGTCGGTTGAAGTGCAAGGCTGGCCGTTTCCCGTTCCCGGCCTCATCACCGACATCCTCATCTCCATGGACGACCGATTTCTCTATTTCTCCAATTGGCTGCACGGCGACATCCGTCAATATGACATCACCGACCCATCCAGGCCGCGCCTCGCGGGACAAGTATGGTGCGGCGGCGTGATCGGAAAGGAAGCATACGTCCGCGGCCGGAAACTGACCGGCGGTCCTCAGATGCTCCAGCAGAGCTTCGATGGCAAGCGCCTTTACGTGACCAATTCGCTCCTGAGCAGTTGGGACAATCAGTTCTATCCGGCCATCGCCGAGAAGGGTACTTGCATGTTGCAGGTGGATTGCGATACCAATCGCGGCGGCATGAAGATCAACGAAAACTTCCTCGTGGACTTCGGCAAGGAGCCGCAAGGCCCCGCCCGCGCTCACGAGATGCGCTTCCCCGATGGCGACTGCTCATCGGACATCTGGACCTGATTCGCGTGCCGCGACCGCTAACCTCGCGGACATACGCCCATGTACTACAGCTCTTTGAGCAATGCATTTCCAATTGGATAAGAGAAGGGTCGCGCGGAATACAAGAAAGGACGATTGATCAAGTGTAGCGCCGGGGCTTGTCCCCGGCGCTTAGTTCTTGCGCGTGTGCCACTGCTCTTTGAGCAGTGCATTTCCAAAATGGTGGATCGGGATATCGCCCCGAAGGGGCGAAACAAATCAGCCCAGGGCAACGCCCTGGGGAACAGGGTGCGACGCCAAGGAAAAGCCCTGCATGGGCGCGACCAGGCGAATGTGAAATAAGGGATAATTGGGCGGTCCAAGTCTTCGGACGCGGAGGATTCGTCACTCTCGCGCATGCGAATGTCTAGGTTCGATTATTCGTCACTCCCGCGCACGCGGGAGTCTAGTGCCGTGTCCAATAGTTCGATCCGGATATCGCCCCGAAGGGGCGAAACAAATCAGCCCAGGGCAACGCCCTGGGGAACAAGGTGCGACACCAAGGAAAAGCCCTGCATGGGCGCGACCAGGCGAATGTGAAATAAGGGATAATTGGGTGGTCCAAGTCTTCGGACGCGGAGGATTCGTCACTCTCGCGCACGCGAATGTCTAGATTCGATTATTCGTCACTCCCGCGCACGCGGGAGTCTAGTGCCGTGTCCAATAGTTCGATCCGGATATCGCCCCGAAGGGGCGAAACAAATCAGCCCAGGGCAACGCCCTGGGGAACAGGGTGCGACACCAAGGAAAAGCCCTGTAAGGGCGCAACAAAACTGTCGGCGGAAACACGAAGCGACCCATCGCCGCCGATTGTCATGGATCGGGGAACCCGAGTTGAAATCCCGCGAAGTCCCGCAGATCGACGTGGGAATCGGAGTTGAAATCGAAGGCCGCACAGGCGGGGAGAGAAAACGTTTCCCCCGGACCCGTCATGCAAGTCGGCCAGTCCGCAAAATCCAGAAGGTTCACCGACCCGTCGCAGTTGTAATCGCCGAGCCCGAATTGCACTTCCAACGCTCCCATATCCACCCGGCCGCACTGGATACGCGGATTCCGGTCCAGATCAACCGGCCCCAGCAGCGCCGTGTCGGCGGCGGGATCGCCCGAGTTAATGGCCGGCGAAGCCGGCGCCAATTGGAGTTCGTCATCGACAGTCCCCGGAACGTCATCCGCTCCGTCCGCATCCACAAACAAAGGATCGTCGCCGATGTTTCCGACCCCACCGAGTGATCCCGTATGGCCTTGGATGCAGGTGTAATTGATCACCGGCAAGGAACCGGCGAACTGGGACGATTGCACCATGCCGTTGCTGTCTCGATTGCCCCAAAGGATGGAGCTGTTCAGGATGGCGGTGGCGTTTGTGGAGTTTACGATTCCTCCCGCCGATCCCGAGGCGACGTTCGAGGACAACGTGCAATTCTGCAGCGTCAAGTATCCCATCTGTGCGACATAAATTCCCCCGCCCGATGAACCAGTGTTGCCCGCAAGAATGCTTTGGACGAAGTCCGCGCGCCCGGCGGAGCTGATATGAACGCCTCCGCCGAATGTAACCGCCAAATTGTCCATAAATCGGCAACGCTCGAGGATAGGTTGCCCGCTCAGTGCGACATACAACCCGCCCCCCGCGGAGAATGCCGCATTCTCCGTGAGCGTACAGTCGGTAAACCGCGGGATGCTGTTTGTTCCCACGTAGATGCCGCCCCCATTGTTGGCCGTATTCGTGCCGAACATGCAGCTCCTGATGGACGGACTGCTGCTGACGACGCGCAGTCCCCCTCCTCCACTGTCACTGCCCGCGCCCGTCGCCCGGCCGCCGACGATGTGGAAACCGTCGAGGATTGCCGTCGGACCCACGCCGCTTGCCATCACCACGTGGTAGGCGTCATCCGAAGTGATCCCCGCAACACCGATATCGCCGCTCAGCACCGTCGGGTTTGCTTCCGGGTTGCGTTCGCTTGCCTCCGTTTCCGTTCCACTGAAACCGCCCAGCACGGCGACGTCGTTGAGCAACCGGAAGGATGCGGTACGGTCTCCCGTGCCGCGGTCCGGCTTGTACGTCCCTGAGGCCACCCAGATCTCTTCCGAGATACCGCCGGCGCACGCCGCCACCACCAGCGCATCCTGAAGATCATCGTATGCGTCGTTCCAGCTTGAACCGCCGCCGCTGGGGGGAGCGCCTTGACGGACGAATAGGGTTTGTGATTCGGGTGGTGCGTTGACCACCGCCACGTCATCCACGTACCAGACATCCTGATCCGACACTCCCGCCAGACGAAAGCGAATCCGCGCCTGCTCGTGCAGCGCGTTCGCGGGAAGAGGGTGGATCCACGGCTCGAAGACGGTTTGATCGACGCCGTTGGATGTGATGCGGTTGAGCTCGACCCACCATTGGCTGCTGCTCCAATACTCGATCACCAGTTGTGATCCATTGGTGGCCACGCCGCCCGCATGTTGGCTTTGATAAAGGAGCGAAACGTCGCTCTCGCCGGCCAGGTCGATGAAATTGGTGCGAATGTCATCCGGGGCCGACGAACATCCCGTGCAACAGTTGTCGATCCGCAGGGCGTGAGGCGGACTCGGTGGGTTGCTGGCGGCGGTGGAAACGCTCGACGCCGCATTGTAACTCCAGGTGGCGTTGTTCAGGACGGGTCCGAACGTCTCGCACACGGGAAACCCAAGCGGCGGCGCCAGCGTCGCCAGGCATGGCGCCGTCGAGGCCGTGGCCTGAATGGCCGCCGAACTGCCCGATCCGAATTCCGTGAGCGTGCCCGCGCAGCCGCCGATCACCGAGCACATGATTCCACAATCGCTCTGTCCGTCGCAATGCGCCGCTCCCCAATTGTGTCCGATTTCGTGCGCCGTCAGGAAGACGCGATCGGCCATCAGGACGCTGAAGCGAGATTGTGAGAGTCCGTATCCGTTCGCGCCCGCGCACACCTCGCACATCGAGTTGGGATAGGCGGCCCCGATGATCGCCCCGTTGAGGTCCCGGCCGGTCATGAGGTGAGTGATGTCTCGATGCACGTTGAGCCGGAAGTTGTTCCACTCATTTCGGAGTTGAAGCAACAACGTCGTCGGATCGGACGACGTGTAGGGGTCCACAGCGCTGCTGCGCACGATGATGGAAGTCAGCTCATAGGTGATGTTCAGCTCGCTCTCATAGATAAGGGATACCCCGTTCAGCACGTTTTCAATGTCCTGGATGGTCTGGGCGACGGAGCTGCCGTTGGCCTGATAGAACTCAAAATCGGCGTCAAATGCGATATCGCAGATCCTCATGGTCCCGACGGGACCGGCGACCACGTCGCCCGTCTCTGCTAATGCGGCCCCACCGCCACGATGATCGGTGCCGCACCGGTGCGGCCGTTCCACGATATCCTTGCTGTGGTAGACCATGTGCGGGTTGCCAAGCGGCGGCGACGCAACCGGGTCCGCCATCGGCTCAACGTACCACCGCGAACCGTCATCGAGCAGGATGACGGCGGACAATTTGCCGTCGGCAACCGACGCCGCGACCCCGGCGCCCTCAAGCCCCTCGACCTCGCCTCGGTAGGTCTGAACCTCGGGCAACTCTGCTTCTTGCAACGCGCCGTGGTCGTCCTGCACCAGTACGCGAAAACCGTCGCCGCGGAGGGAATGGGACTCCAATTGGAGGGTGCACGCGGCCCCGTCGATCGACAGGGGGATGGTCAGCGCGGCGCCCGCCGTAACCGGCAGGGCAATGTCTTCCACTTGAAAGCGGAGCAGATGGGCCCGCGGATTACCGGGCGGTCCCATATCCAGAATCGGTGCGATTGCGGACGCGGCCGTTCGCGTACCGGGCAACCCTAAGACCGCCAGGGCGAAAAGCCACGCAGCTTGTTGAAAGCCGATTGCGACATTCTTCAAAAGGAAACCCCATTCCCCACGACGTCGATTCCCCAACTACTCCTGCGGCATGCAGTCTCATCAACGTCCCGCCCCAACAACGTTCCTGGAAACCTTTATCCATCCGCCAACGGGTCACGGAGGATTGCAAACATCATTCTCTTCGTCGCACCCGTTCGGACAATCTCGGGCGTCCCCCGTACAAGTTCCATCCACGCATGTGTCGTTGACCGTGCAGAAAAGACTGTCGTCGCAGATGAGTGTGTTGTTCACGTTCACACAGCCCGAGGCCGGGTTGCATGAATCGTCCGTGCAGAAGTTGCTGTCGTTGCAGTCAACCGGCGATCCTCCTCCGCACACTCCCCCGGAACAAGTACTGCCCTCCGTGCAGAAATCGCCGTCCTCGCAGGTAGCGCCGTTCGGCAAAGTCGGATTCGAACAAACCCCGGTTTCGGGATCGCAAACGCCCACGTCGTGGCACTGGTCCAAAGCCGTGCACACCACGTCGCCGCCACCGGTGCAGACCCCATCCTGACAGGTATCGGTCAGTGTGCATTGGTCGCCGTCATCGCAGGCCGTTCCGTCCGCCTTCGGCGGGTCGGTGCACACCCCGGTTTCGGGATCGCAAACGCCCACGTCGTGACACTGGTCCAAAGCCGTGCACACCACGTCGCCGCCTCCCGTGCAGGCTCCGCCCTGACAGGTATCGGTCAGCGTGCATTCGTCGCCGTCGTCGCACGCGGTTCCGTCCGCCTTCGGTGGATCGGAGCACACCCCGGTTTCAGGGTCGCAAACGCCGACGTCGTGGCAGTTGTCGGAGGCCGTGCACACCACGTCGCTGCCTCCCGTACAGACGCCGCCCTGACAGATGTCGGCCAGCGTACATTCGTCGCCGTCATCGCACGGGGATCCGTCCGCCTTCGGTGGATCGGAGCACACCCCGGTTTCGGGGTCGCAAACGCCGACGTCGTGGCAGTTGTCGGAGGCCGTGCACACCACGTCGCTGCCCGCCGTGCAGACTCCGCTTTGGCACGTGTCAATAAGCGTACATTCGTTGCCGTCATCGCATGTGGTTCCGTCCGTCTTCGGCGGATCGGTGCACACCCCGGTTTCGGAATCGCAAACGCCTGCATCATGACACTGATCCGAAGCGGTGCAGACGACGGGGCTCGTGCCCGTGCAGACCCCGCCCTGACAGGTGTCGGTCAGCGTACATTCGTCGCCGTCGTCGCAGGCGGAACCGTCCGCCCTCGGCGGATTGGAGCACACCCCTGTTTCGGGGTCGCAAACGCCCACGTCGTGGCAATTGTCGGAAGCCGTGCACACCACGTCGCTGCCCGCCGTACAGACTCCACTCTGACAAGTGTCGATCAACGTACATTCGTCGCCGTCATCGCACGGGGATCCGTCCGCCTTCGGCGGATCGCTGCAGACCCCGGTTTCGGGGTCGCAAACGCCGACGTCGTGGCAGTCGTCAGACGCGGTGCACACCACGTCATTAGCGCCAATGCACATGCCGCTTTGGCAGGTATCGATCTGGGTGCAGGCGTCGCCGTCGTCGCACGGTGTCTCCTCGGGAGCTTCGGGGTCGGAGCATACGCCCTTCAGGGGATCGCAAACCCCGGCCACGTGGCACTGGTCGGAAGGCGTGCACACAACGCTGTTGCTTCCCGTGCAGACCCCGCTCTGGCAGGAGTCGGTCTGCGTGCAGGCGTCGCCGTCATCGCACGTGGTCCCGTTGGGTGCTTCGGGATCGGAGCAAAGTCCCGTCAAGGGATCACAAACGCCCGCAACATGGCATTGGTCGGAAGGGGCGCAAACGACGTCGTTGCCGCCCACGCAGACGCCACTCTGACAGGTGTCGGTCTGTGTGCATTCGCTGCTGTCGCCGCAGGGAGCGCCGTCCGTTGCGTTCGGGTCGGTGCACACACCCGTGGCCTGATTGCAGACGCCCGCGACGTGGCATTGGTCCAAAGGAGTGCAGACAACGGGATTGACCCCCACGCAGCTTCCGTCTTGGCAGGCATCGGTTTGGGTGCAGGCGTCGTCATCGTCGCAGGGAGTGCCCTGGGCGGAATTCGGGTTCGAGCACAGCCCCGTGGCCGGATTGCAGGTACCCACGTCGTGGCACTGGTCCAGAGCGGTGCAGACGACGGGGCTGGCGCCCGTGCAAACCCCGGTCTGGCAGGTGTCAGTTTGGGTACACGCATTGCTGTCATTGCAGGATGTACCGTTCGGCTTTTCCGGATTGGAACACACTCCGTTGGCTGGGTTGCAGGTTCCCGCATTGTGACATTGATCCAATGCCGTGCAATTGACGGGGCTGGCGCCCGTGCAAACCCCGGTCTGGCAGGTGTCAGTCTGGGTACACGCATTGCTGTCATTGCAGGTTGTACCGTTCGGCTTTTCCGGATTGGAACACACTCCGGTGGCCGGGTTGCAGGTACCCGTATTGTGACACTGATCCAAGGGCGTGCAAACGATGGGACTTCCGCTCGTGCAAGTGCCGCCCTGGCAGATGTCGGCCTGGGTGCAAGCGTTTCCATCGCTGCAGGGCGCGCTGTTGTTGGTTTGCGTGCATCCGGTCGCCGGGTTGCAGCCGTCCGTGGTGCAGACGTTGCCGTCGTTGCAAACGAGGGGTGCGCCGCCCGTACAGGTTCCGCCCACACATGTGTCGCCGGTGGTACAGGCGTTGCCATCGTTACACGAGTTGCTGTTGTTCGCGAACACACAACCCGTGGCCACGTTGCACGAATCCGTCGTGCAGTTATTGCCGTCGTTGCATGCGGCGTGATTCGGTGTGTGAATGCATCCCAGTTTCTGATTGCAAGTATCGACGGTGCAGGCGCGGCCGTCGTCACAATTAGGCACCGTTCCGGGACGACAATCGAGCACCGGGTCGCACGTTTCCGCGCCGTCGCAGAACAATCCGTTGTCGCAATTGTAGTCCCTGGGGGTATGCACGCAGACCCCGCCGGCACAAGAGTCGTCGGTGCAGGGCACGTTGTCATTGCAGGTCATCGGCGTCCCCCGACACACGCCCGCCGCGCAGGTATCGCTCGTGGTGCACGCATTGTTGTCGTTGCAGGGAAACGTGTTGTTCAAATTGCGGCAGCCGAGCACCTGGTCGCAACTGTCGGTCGTGCAGGGGTTGGTGTCCGCGCAATTCCGCGGCTGGCCCGCCCGGCAAGTGCCTTGAAGGCAGAAGTCCTCAAGCGTGCAGTTGTTGCCGTCGCTGCACGGCGCCAAGTTGTGAATGAAGATGCACCCAAGCGCCGTATCGCACACGTCGTTGGTGCAGACGTTTCCGTCGTTGCAGGTCGGCGGCGGTCCGCCGACACAAAATCCACCGGCGCAGCGGTCGGCTGTGGTGCAGGCGTTCCCATCGTTGCATGTATTGGTATTGTTCTGGTTTTGGCAACCTGTTCCAATGACGCAAGTATCCGTCGTGCAGGTGTTGCCGTCGTTGCATTCGGCGTTGGTGATGCAGGACAGGCATCGGTTATTGACTTCGTCGCAGTGCGCCTGGTCCACGCAGGGAGGCGCCGGAGCGCAGAACCCGGCCAGGCATGTTTCCGCCCCGTTGCAGAAAAGACTGTCCGGGCAAGGGGTCCCGTTCGCGACCTTCGAATAGACGCACTCTCCCGCAATGCAGGTATCGCTTGTGCAGGGATTGCCATCGTTACATCCGGCGTTGTTTACGCACGTGTGACGAGGTCCGCGCACCTTCTGGAAAAAAGCCACGAAGTCTTCGTCGCCGATATGGCCGCTCAGGTTGTCGTCAAACGCATTCTTGCATGCTGTTGAGGGCGATAGTCCGGAACATCGTTGAAACGCCGCGATATCGATGAGGTCCACGTCGCCGTCCATGTCGTAGTCGCCATTCGCGTAGTTGGAGGCGGTTTGGAACATCGCAGTGATGAAGTGCGAGTTTGAGTCCCCCGCGGTGAAAACGCCCTGAGAGGCGCCGGTATCGCGATGAAACTTCGTGATCCGGTCAGCGAAATTCGTCGCAGCGAGTGTTCCCGTGTGTTCAGCGACCAGGAGATTCCCGTCGGCGGCCCATGTGATGGGGCCGGGGCGGATGACCGATCCGACGAATCCGCCTTCGGCGGTGGAAACGAGCGCCCGTGAGGTCTTGTCAAACTCAAGGATTCTATCGTCAAAAGTATTGGCGGTGGGGTAGATCGAGGTGACCACGACGTTCCCATCTCGAATGATGCCCGCCGGGCGTATGGTCAGCCCGATGGGAGATATCAACCTGGCGGCGTTCAAAAAATGGCCCACGTATGCGCCGGTGGTACCGTTATACTCAATCACCGAGTGGTTGACCTCGCTCGTCACATAGAGCCGCCCGTTGGGTCCGAAGGCCATGGCGTTGGGGCCTTGAAGGCAAAAAGGATCGGCACAGTCAACAAAAAGGATAGAACCGCCGTCAACAAACTCCCTGACAAACGCACCGGTATTGCTATCAAACTCGAGAATGCCATTAAACTTCCCGAGGTTTCCAGCCGTTTGCGTGCTGGTCACCAGGAGGTTGCCGTTGGGGGCGACCAGAATGTATTGCGGGCTGTTCAATCCTTCCGCGCCGGCGGAGATGAGTTTGCGAATGTACGCGCCGGTACGGGGATGAAATTCATAAACGGCGTTGTCGGGGCGGCTGACAACGAGATGAGTCTCTCGGCGCGGCTGCACGGCTATACCGTATGGTCCCGAAATGGTGGGGATCTGTACGTTGAGAAACGCACCGGTGGCCCCATTATAGCGCAGGACGGCATTCTCGTAGTCGCAACCGGGTAAATAACACTGGAAGCTGCTGATCAGCAGATGCTTTGTAGGGGGACCGCCTGAAGAGGCCACGGCATTGTCACCTCCCCAATCGATCAGGACCGAATTCTCACCATCGACTTGCGCGGCTTCGAGGCCGGCAGGCGCCAAGCCACAATAGATAAGATATGCGGCAGCAATAGATAACATGTGGCTCGCGCTTTTAGCCCCGGGCATTTTGGCGCGAACCCGTCGCACGGTGTTGCATCTGCGATGAAACATCGTCCCCTCCTAAGCCGATCACTCCGTATTTGATTCGAACCCCTGCCAAATGCGTTTGGCCTGAACTACTATATCCCTCTATTGTCGGGCGTTCCACAGTATTCACGACGCCAACAAGAATAGATTATGAACGGTCTTATCTTATCCAGATAGCCAAATTAGCCCATAAATCCGATTTCCAAGCAATGAGTTGTCTATTCCGCGATCGGACCTTCAAGCGCACGTAATGGAGTTTTAACTTTCGATCTCGCGGATTCCTTCGAGGATAGTCAAACTCTTAGTCTAATTCAATTATAGGACGAAAAAAATTTCTCAAAATAGATAGCATTTTGTGCTTCAACCCCTTGAACCGGCGCAAGATGCGCGTTATAGGTACGACTATCGGCGGAGGTTCTAGGTCAATCAAGACCGAGGGATCTCACGGGAGAGAGGATCGCGCAAGGGAAGGGAGATAATTCGGCGGGCAAATCGATCGAAGACGTTTCTCACTCAATGTGAGTGGAGGACCGAACAACGGCACTCGTGTGCGGCGTTATGGTGCGGTTAGCGCCGATCGTCGGACCGAGAAATGGATGAATGAAGATCGAGACGACGGTTCATGCTTTCGTTCGTCTTTGTGTCGAGCGTTGCGGTTTTAGGGGGCTTGGAATGCCTTTAGCAACGCAAAGTGCCCCTGATTTGATTAACTACGTAAAAAGGAAATGCTTGAAATCGGGAGATAAGTGGAAAGGAGGGTTGCTCAGAACAACTAGTTGGTGGTCGGTGTCGTTGAATAGTTTCATGTGTAAATCTGAAAGCAAGGATTGCGGGTAACGAGAAGCCGAAGGCAGCCGTAACGGAGTCGGCGTCCGGAGGCACATGGTGAAATGTAACGGAGAAAAGGATTATGTTGCGAAAGAGTTTGTTATTGATGGTTGTCTGTGGCTTCGTTGCCACGTTTGCGGCGTCGGTCAATGCCGACACCCGTGTAAGTGCCAGCAAGAAGGGCAGTCTTATCTATTACTCGAAGGTTGAGTTGAAGTGGAACGCCGCGGGCGCCCTGACCCAGGATACGTTCCTCACCATCGTGAACGATTACACGCAAGATGTGTTCGTTCAGTGGTATTTTGTCAACGGTGATGCTCCGCTGGCCGCGGTGTTCAACGGCGGCCTACTTGTGGAACGTTCCCATCGCGGATGGAATTGGGCCGACTGCAACACTGAAGTGACTCATAATGAGTCGAACTACATGTCCATGGCCAGAGGTACCCCGCTGGGCTGCCAGCCGTTTACCATTCTGGACCCCGGTACTCCTCAAGGTCGCCCCGATCCGGACGGACCGGCGGGTAGCCGTGTTCTGCGCGGGTTTGCGGTGGCCTTCGCCGTCGATGAGGACGGGAACGAAATCAGCTGGAACCACCTTTCCGGCCACGCGGACATTGTCGATTATGCCAACCGCTCGGCCTGGGAATACAATGGGTTCGCGTTTCAGTGCAACGCCAGCTCTACCGAGGGGAATCCGTGCGGCAGCGATAACATCCTGGACTTGAACGGGAGCGAATATGATTCCGGGTTCAGCGCGTTGCTGTTCGACTTCTATGCGGTCGGCTCGCAGGCGTTCTCCCTGGGCACGACGATTGTGACGCTTGACACGGACCTGACCCTCTATCCCATCACCCAGGATCTGCGTCAAGACAATGACGGTCCGGTGACGACCAAGGCCAAGATCGACATCTGGAACCAGAATGAAGACGGCTTCTCCGGCTCGATTCATTGCATTACGTGCTGGGACCAGACGCTGCTCAGCAATTACGCGGCGACGAACAACTTCCTGATCGGCAACATTCACACGGACAAGGGCAAGGCCCGAATTGACGGCGTGGCCAGTAGCGATTGTGATCCGGTCGGGTCGTGCTGCAATTTGAGCACGGATCCCGATTGCTTCCCGTCGGCCAACCACCCGGCGATCGATGAGTCTTGCAGTGAGGCGGCCTCGCTGCTCGGCGTTTCCAACAAGATTCTCGTTTTCAGCGGTGCGGTCACCGGCCGAACCGATGCTGGAATGACCCTTGTGGGACAGGGCACGGAAAGTGGCTATTTCAAGTGGGACGTCATCGATGGTCCCCTTCCTTTGCAGACCGATCCGGACCTGATCGTTCCGGTTCAGGTGGATGTTGAGGAGACGATTGCCACCCCGAGGACATTGTCTCGCGGGCAGCGTCAAGGCAAAGACTAAGAGGATTTCGATCCGCGGCCGAGGATCTGACGAGCCGACTGATTTGTGTTGGTTCCTGACGATGGCCCAAGACCAGAATCGAAGGCCGGAGAAAACAGAGCCCCATAGCACGTGTTTATTGGGGCGCGATTGTTTCTCATCTGTAGTCAACAGATTCTGCCGCGGCGGGATTGCAAAAGCGATTGGACTGGCGGGGGTAGAGTGGAAAGTTGCGGCTCTACCCCCGCCACCCTTTCTGCTTTCCGACTGTATTTTGGAAGAATCGTCCAGGCGAGTACATCCACAGTCGATTCCGCCAACGGTCCGTTAGGCCTCGACAATGGCACAATCAGGGGAAGCTTCGGGAGAGGCAACCCTTTTTGGAGCGTAATTGCGGTCCAGCTTTTCGCTCGCGTGGCCGGAAGAATTGGCATTGATCAATGTATGCCATGCAACGGGAACGCATACGTCGCATATGCCGCGTTAGCCTTTAGCAAGCAAGGTCAGCACTCTAGTTCGGGATCGCTCTTAAGGGAGACGGAGAACCGCGTTTGAGGGTCATGGGTCGATTGTAGTAGTCGAGAGCGGTTCGGTCCTTAATCGTAGCGACGCAACTGTCTTGTGCTTCTAAAGCGCGCATTGCTCCAATTCGGCGACATGGGTTGTAAGGGAAAAGATCAGGCCGGTCGGGCCTGCGATAAACGGCACGAATTCGTAGAATATCAAACATGCTTCCGTTGCGGAGATGGAAGCGGCTCAGTGGGAATCGCGCCCTTTTCAGCATAGACCTGTCCATTGTGCTTTAGCGGGACAACGGGATACCGTTGGGCGGTGGAGTTTTTCTTCAAGAAAAGGTCTTACCGATGTGCGAGAAAATGAGTGGGACGATAAGCGGTCATGGCGAGCGGGTTCCGGCGACGGCAAGGCAAGGATGGACGATGGGAAAGGGCGTTCAATGGACTAAAGTCCTGACGGCAGCGTTCGGGGCTTTCTTTACTCTGGGTGTTGTCAGGCAGGCCTCGGCGCATAAGGATCCGGCGGACTGCCTTTTCAATGGCCCGAGTACTTCGATCAGCACGCAAGGCATTACAAATGCTGAGCACGGTGAACGAATTTGTTACATTGTAGGAATTGCGAACAATTGCGCCAGTTGCTGCAACGTCACCGATCTAGACTCAAGTCTGAGGTTGCCCAATGGGATGATGGTACCCATTACGTTGAATGCCACCGTCAACCAGGGCGACAGCTTCTTTTGCCCCGGCCCCGATCCCAGGTGCGTGGCACCGTCGAACTGCACCATTCCCGGTATGATCGGCTATCAGTACATCGTTAACCATGTTGACGAAAGAGGTCAAACCGGTTCAGGATGTCCCATTGTGCCCGTGCCGGGCTTCGGAACGGTTTGGGCGTCCATCTTCGGACTTGGGGTGGACCACATATCAACGAATGATGGCACGGCGTCAATCTGCCAATCCATTCCCGTCTCCGTCCTCCATGCATGCTGCGAGCCTTGTACTGCTACGTGTTCCCCTGTCGGAGATGTAAGCGATTGCCAGCCACCGAACATATTCAATCCGGTTTTGGATTGTAGCCAGGTGATCTGTGTCCCACTGATCTGCAACGACGGCGACCCATGCACGACGGAAATGTGCGTTCCGGGCACGGGTTGCGTCTCTACCCCGACCGTTTGCAACGATAATAATCAGTGTACGACGGATAGCTGCCTTTCGGGCATAGGATGCGTTACAAGTCCGATCATTTGCAACGACGGCCAACAGTGCACAGTGGATACGTGTGATCCGGCGACTGGTTGCGTGTTCACGCCGACTCAAACGTGCGACGATGGCAACGCCTGCACGACGGACTTATGCGTCCCAGGCGTCGGCTGCGTATCCACTCCGATTGATTGTGATGACGGCAATCGATGTACGACGGACACCTGCGACCCGGCCACGGGCTGCGCTTCGGCGCCGATCGCGTGCGAGGACGGCAATGCGTGCACGTTCGACCAATGCGACCCCACAATCGGGTGCGTATTTCCGGATATTCCGCCGTGCTTCGACGGTGATGCCTGCACGACGGACGCATGCGACCCGGGCAGAGGATGCGTATTCACCCCGATCGCGTGCAACGACGGCAACATCTGCACGACCGACAGTTGCAACAAGGACGGCTCCTGCACGTATACGAACAACACGGGGCCCTGCGAGGATGAAGGGCTGGGCTGCACGGACGACATTTGCAGCGGAGGGGTTTGCACGCATGTGCTCAGCACGGCGGGAACCGTCTGCCGGCCCGCGGTGAATGGCTGCGATATTCCCGAGATTTGCGATGGGTCATCCAACCTCTGCCCCACGAATTTGGTCATTACGAGTTGTATGGACGATGACCATTGCTGCCCATTGGGGTGCAATTACACCAACGATAACGATTGCATTGACCGGGTCAGCGTGACGGAGAAGGGGAGTATCATCTACTTTTCGAAGATTGAGCTCAAATGGGATTCTCAGGGGAGACTCATACAGGACACATTCGTCACCATCGTTAATGACTACCCGGAAGACGTGTTCATCCAATGGTATTTCATCAACGGCGATGCACCGACGAGCGCCGTGATTGTCAATGGAATCTTTGTGGAGCGTGCCCATCGTGGTTGGAACTGGGCCGACTGCACGAGAATGTTGACTCATAATGAGTCAACATTCTTTTCGGCGGCTAGGGGTCTTCCCATGGGTTGCCAGCCGTTCACCGTTCTGGATTCCGGTAACCCTCCGGGACGCCCCGATCCGGACGCGGCTTTGCCCGGCAACCGGGTGCTGAGGGGATATGCCATCGCCTTCGCCGTCGATTCCAATGGTCATGAAATCAGTTGGAACCACTTGTCCGGCCACGTGGACATCGTGAACTACCTCGAGCGTTCCGCCTGGGAATTCAATGGGTATGCGCTTCAGTGTCTGGTTCAGCCGACTCCGGGGCTGCCTTGCGGCACCGATCACGTCCTGAATCTGGACGGAATCGAATACGATTTTGCGTTTGACCGGCTGATCATTGACTTCTACTCGGTCGGTTCGCTGGCCTTTTCTCCCGGCGTCGTGTTTCCCGGTGGCGTTGATTCCGTCCTGCTGGATACGGACTTGACGCTTTATCCAATGAGCATTGATCTTCGGCAGGACAATGACGGCCCGGTCACGACCAAGGCCAAGTTTGACATCTGGAACCAGAATGAGGACGGCTTCTCCGGAACGACTCGTTGCATCACGTGTTGGGACCAGACGCTGCTCAGCAATTATGGCGCACCGAATCACTTCCTGATCGACAACCTGCATACGGACAAGGGCAAGGCCCGCATCGACGGGATTCAAAGCGACGTGTGTGATCCGCCCTCGTCGTGCTGCAACTTGAGTACGGACATCGATTGTTACCCCTCGGTGAACCATCCGGCAATTGATACGGATTGCAGTAAGTCAGCGGCGCTGCTCGGCGTTTCCGACAAACTCCTGTTCTTTAACGGCCCTGGCGCTCAAAGACGACAGTCGGACGCGGGAATGACCCTCGTGGGCCAGGGGTCGGAATCGGCCACCGTCAAGTGGGACGTTATTACGCCGCCGCAGCCTTTGAGCGGCGACGACTTGAATCCGCGTCTGGAGGAAGTATTGGAAATCGACGAGGCCTCGCTGACGCCCGTTCGGCCGTTGGATAGCGACGAGAACCGCATGCGTCCTCGTAAGGATTAGGCGCAAGATGAATTCTTCGGAGTAAGGAAGGAACGCATCGATCGGACATCTTTTGGAATCGGAACGTTTGTCGTACTCAAGACGACAAACGTCATCGTAAGGGTAGGACGCGGTCGGAGATTTTATTCGCGCGTACGCCGCGACGCATGGGGAGGGAATTACAATGCAAGTTCGTTTTGGCCGATGGCTTTGGATAAGTGCGTTTGCGGTGGCTTATTTCGGCGTCAGCCATCGGGGTTACGCCCAATTCTGCACCAGCGACTCTGATTGCAACGACAACAAGAGTTGCACCGACAACGACCACTGCAGTCTTGGGACAAACACCTGCCTGTTTCCGAGGAATGATAGCGCGTGTCCGGCCAGCCCGTTCACGTGCGTAGAAACGATCGGCTGCGATCCTACGAATGCTAATGCTGATCCCGTAACCGGCTGCATATACAGCAGAAACGACGCCACCTGCGACGAT
>Ga0187892_10000604_pt1 | contig 92451 bp, 86 predicted proteins | sample MA1701073metaG_FD_139345 | JGI IMG/M metagenome (GOLD analysis project Ga0187892, IMG submission 139345) | Bio-ooze microbial communities from a basaltic lava cave in the Kipuka Kanohina Cave System on the Island of Hawaii, USA - MA170107-3 metaG ... | reverse complement strand
GGGGATACAGGGGTGGATGGCCGGAAGCCTCTTGCTGCCGGCCAGGTTGCCTGCCCTCTTCGCATCGCGCAAAACACGACAACCCGCGACCCCCGCACACCCACCCCCTGCCCCCTCCCTCAACGGAGGGGGAGTAGCGAGCCTTCCCCTTCAAGGGAGGGAAAGTGCCGGAGGAGTGAGCCCCGGCAACGGGAGTCGGCCGGGGTGTAAGCGCGGGATCAAAAGCGCCTAGTAGCGGAATTGCGGCCTTCGTTCGCAGGCACCCACGATGGCCTCGAGGACCCTTTGAATACCGTCGTAGATTTGCTCGTTCCGAAACCGCAGGACTTCGTAGCCTTCAGCGCGCAGGAACGCATCTCGAGCCTCGTCCTCTTCAGGCCTCATGACGTGCGAGTCACCGTCCATCTCGACGGCAACTCGCCTTTGACGGCAACAAAAGTCTACGAAGTATCGGCCAACCTGGTACTGGCGCGTGAACTTGAACCCGGTGCGAGTTCCCTTAAGACAATTCCAAAGGATCTGCTCGGCTTCCGTGGCCTTCCTTCGCAATCTCCTTGCGAATGCCCTGTCCGGCTCGAATCGTCCGTCCTCGTCCACTGAATCCAGTTCTTTGCCGTATTGGAGAGCATTCCTGCTCTTGGCCCTAACACTCTATGTTGTGAACACGCTCGTCCGCTCAAGTCGCTCCCTCTCCCTTGAGGGAGAGGGTCGGGGTGTGGGTGATCGGGGGTGCGCGCCCGAAAGTTGTGCACCCGCCCAACTTGCCCTTGCCCTTCCTTCTCAGATTCCACCGTCCGGGCTTCTAGAAACGCGCTCTCCCTCTCCCTTGAGGGAGAGGGTCGGGGTGTGGGTGATCGGGGGTGCGCGCCCGAAAGTTGTGCACCCGCCCAACTTGCCCTTGCGCTTCCTTCTCAGATTCCACCGTCCGGGCTTCTAGAAACGCGCTCTCCCTCGAGGGAGAGGGTCGGGGTGTGGGTGATCGGGGGTGCGCGCTCGAAGATTGGGCGGAGGTTGATCGGGTTGGCGTGAGAGAGCCTCTCTACCATTAGGAAGCTCCGCACACCCACCCCCTGCCCCCCTCCCTCAAGGGAGGGGGAGAATCGATTCTCCCCCAACTTTGAAGGTGGGGATTAGTCTGGAAACCTTAATCCGGGGACTCCTCCAAATACCGCATCATGCTTTCCAGCAGCGCCGCGCCCGCGGGGTTGTTCATGACGCCGTAGGGCTGGCAGCCGAGGCCGCCGTATGGGCGAAGAGTAGTGGCGAGCATCCGCCCCTTGCCGCAGCGCACCTCGACCATGATCGGCGCCTCCTTGTACGTTTGCAAGTCGATCCGGTTGATGAGCACCTTGATCTCGGACTTCTTGGGGAGGTGGGCGTAGAGGGCGTCGAGGTCGATGACGCGGTCGGGCGAGACGGGATCGTGAACCTCCCAAGTGCCCGAGAACCAAGCGAGGGGCTCTCGGTTGTCTTCAGGCGATGACCAATACCGCCCCGAACTCCCTAGTTCGCACTGATATGCCGATTCCCTCCAATACGGCGCCGAGCGGGTGCCTTGGTCGATCAAGAAAAGGCAAGCTTTGTGGCCCCCGGTGAGGGCGCCGAGAACCCTTTCCGAAATGGTCGCCGCGCAATGGTTGGGGCCATTGCCGAACGGGACTCCGGCCAGCACGTCTTCCTTGCCTCCAGACCAGATTCGGAAATCGTCGGCGCTCGGCCTCCGAAACACGTGCAAGGGGAAGGAGGCCTTATGTTTCCCGAATGTCACAAAGAGCCAGTAGAGCCCCGGACCCTCCGGATTCCAAGTAATTGCCAGAGCCGGCCCTGGCTCGAGCGCCCGGACGGCAAGTTCAGTAATGCCATCGGCAATCGTGGGAAGAACCTTCTCGCCCTTCTTTAGCCGGAGCTTGCACACTTCCCAGCGAAAAAGACCCTTCCGAGCTCTCGACGAGCGAAACCCGACTTGAATCGTCACTGGGCCATCGAAGTGGTTGTACGGGTCCGACCATCCGGGCCTGTTGCCGCCGTGCTTCCAAGGCGGCTTCCGGAAAGGGACGAGAAACGCGTCCGCTTCGAAGTCGAATTGGGCTGTCGGCTCCTCCAGCCTCGAGTGGCCCCAGTCGTCCACGAGCCCGGACGAAGAGATTGGCGTGTCGCGCCACCCGGTTACGACGTATCCGGCGATACCTCTTTCTCGAACCAAGCGTTGAACTCGCTGCCGCACGAAGTACGCTTTGAACCAGGATTGCCAAATCAGTTCATCGCTCTTATCGCCGGTCTCTGCAAACCGACTCTCCTCCAACACCCTCGGCAATACTGGAGGCTCCCACCGCACTCCCTGGTCGTTCAGCGCGGAGTCCGTGGAAGTCCAATACGGCCTCTCGTTCCTTAGCCTCGCAAGGTCCCTAAACACGTCCACATCGTTGAACTCCCCCAACAGGATCGGCATCTTCTTGCGCGGGCCGATCAGCAGCGAATCCAGCACCTGCGGGTAGAACGGCAGGTCGCAGTAGGGGTGGAAGTCGTAGAAGTCGCCGAACTCGCGCAGGTCCCCGCCATACATCTCCGAGCCGCCCGAGTTGTCCTTCACCAAGGGGCAGCCCGTGATCCCCTTGACCATCTTATACAGCAGCTCGCGGAACTCGGCGGTGGTGTTGCCGGACAGTTCGCAGCCGCAGGTCCAGACGATGATGTTCGAATGGTGCGCGTACTGGCGCGTGATCCGCTCCATCTCCGCGCACATCGCCTCTTGCTTCTCCGGGTCGGAGGTCGGGCCCCAGAGCGGGAGCTCCAGCCAGGCGAACATGCCTTCCTCGTCCAGGACCTCGAAGTACCGGTGCGGCGGCACCCACAGACAGAACTTCATGGTGTTGAAGCCCATCTTCTTGGCGAGCCGCACCTCCCGACGAATCTCTTTATCGGGAGGGTTGGTGTGGCCGAGCTCGGGGTACCAGCCCCAGGTAAGCGGCGCGCGGAGGTAGAAGGGCTTGCCGTCGACGAAGAGTTTGGTGCCGTCCACGCGGACGCGTGGGATTGACGATTGACGATTGACGATTGACGATTGGACCGGATCTTGATCTGATTCGACCAACTCGACATCCTGATAGGTCCCGCCGAAGGTGTTGAAGACGTAGGGGAGGAAGCCGGAGAGGACGTCCTTCACGGGGAAGGTCTTGCCGCCGTTCTTGACGACCTCGACCTTGACTTCCACCTCCTTTCCGGCGAAATCGTTCAAGGGGAAGCTGAACGCGTCCCAGATCCCCCTGTGCTCGCCGAGGAGCGCATCGTCCGCGAACACCCGCGCCTGGTAGCTCACGCCGTGAAACAGCAGCCAGCAGGGCTCCTCGGGAACCTGGACACGCGTCCGATACACCGCCGGCCCTTCCCAGCGCACGTCCACGTCCTGCCTCCAGGCGTGGGGAACCTCGCAGGGCGTCGGCCCGCGTATGTCCCCATAGTCGACGGTCCAATTCCGAATTCTCTGGCGGCGCGCCTTCATGGTCGCTTGCGCCATTCTCTCACAGTTGCGCGTGGAATTCGGATCGCGCCCGGAAGCCTTTCGCACGTCTGAATAGGGGAGCGACGTCCCTCTTGGGGACCGCGATTCAAGGAGGATTCGATGACCGCAGTACTTTCCATCGCAGCTTTTGCCGCCGTCGGTGCGCAGCCCCTTTCCGTTACGCCCGTGAAGACCGTCCCTGGAGCGCGCATCCTGGCGCTTGCTCCCGGCCACGTCGGCTCGCGGTTCGTGGCCTCGATGGAGAACCGCGCGATCCGCCTGTACAACGCCTCGGACCGCATGATCATCCGCGAGTTCCAGGGCCACCCGCAGCCAGCCTATGCGGTCGCGTGCAGCGACGACGGCAAGCGCATCGCCTCGGGCGACGAGTCCGGGCGCATCTTCGTGTGGCACGTCGCTTCGGGAGGCAAGGCGATCGAAATCCGGCCCCACATCCGAGGAGTGCAGGCGCTCTGCTTCTCCAAGGACGGCAAGCGCCTGCTCAGCACCGGCAAGGACGACACGGTCAAGGTCATCGACATCGCTTCGGGCAAGGTGCTCAAGAACATCCTGGGCAAGGGCGCGAACCTGTACAGCGCCAAGTACCTGCCCGGCTCAGAGCAATGGGGCGTCGGAACCCTCGGTTCCGGCGCGAAAGTGTACGGCGGCGCCCAAGAAGTTCGCTTCATGGGACACGCGGACAACTCGGTTTTCGACGTGGACTTCCACCCGCCGAGCAAGAGGGCGCTGACGGCGGGGCGCGACGCGACCGCGATGGTGTGGGACCTTAAGACGGGCAAGCGGATTCAGACCCTTCGCGGCCACGGGGACTGGGTCGTACACGCGTCTTTCACGCCGAACGGCAGGTTCGCCGCAACGAGCTCCTCCGATCGCACCGTGAAGGTTTGGGACATGAAGTCGTTCGCTTGCGTGAAGACGCTGGACAACGAGTCCGCGGTTGGCTCGCCCCTCTGCGTGACGCCGGATGGGCAGTACCTGATCACGGCCTCGATCGACGACTCGCTTCAGGTGAACTTTCTCAGTCCCGCTCAAGGCGCTTCCGTGGGCAGAAGGCGAAAGCCGTGATGATTCATCAGGTTTAGCCTCGACGGATCCGACTCGTAGGTTGCGGACTAGCGCGCGGCACGTCTCGTAGGATCGTTTCGAGGAGGCGAGAAACGCGCGAGCGCCTTGGGGTACACCTGTCCCCGGCCTCGAACCTCGCCCGCGGACCGACCCATGGCAGCCGTTTCAAGCTCCAACACCGTCGCGCTGACGGTCAACGACGTCGAGCTTCAGGTGCCGAAGGGCGAGCTGATCGTCGAAGCCGTGAAGCGGCTGGGTCTGGAGGTGCCGGTCTTCTGCTATCACCCTCGTATGAAGCCTGTCGGCATGTGCCGCATGTGCTTCGTAGAAGTCGGCTTCAAGCAGCAGGACGGCGCGGTCAAGATGATGCCCAAGCCGCAAGCCGCGTGCACGCTCGGCGCGAGCGACGGCATGGTCGTGATCACCGACTCCGAAGCCGTGCACGCCGACCGCCGAGGCGTGCTCGAGTTCCTTCTGATCAACCACCCGCTCGACTGCCCGATCTGCGACCGGGGCGGCGAGTGCCCGCTTCAGAACAACACGCTCTTCTACGGTCCCTCGACGAGCCGCTTCATCGAGGTCAAGCGGCACTTGCCGAAAGCCTTCCCGCTCTCCGAGTACGTGACCCTGGACCTCGAGCGGTGCATCCAGTGCGGACGATGCGTACGCTTCACGGAGGAGATATCAGGAGACTCGGAGCTGGCATTTCGCTTTCGGGGAGCGCAGATGCAGCCGGCCACCTTCGAGCTTCGGGACTTCACTTCCAAGTTCAGCGGCAACACGATCGAAATCTGCCCGGTCGGCGCGCTGACGAGCGCGAAGTTCCGCTTTCGGGCGCGTCCGTGGGACCTCCAGACGAGCGCCGGGGTGTGCACGCTTTGCTCGAACGGCTGCAACGTGTGGATGGACTGGCGTGTGGGCCAGATCGTGCGCGTGAACGGGCGGACGAACGAGGCCGTGAACGAGGAGTGGACCTGCGACCGGGGGAAGTTCGGGCACGATTGGGTGAACAGCGAGAAGCGTCTCACGCGGGTGTTGATCCGCGAAGGGGACCGGCTCGTGGAAGCCGATTGGCCGGACGCGTACGGCCTCGTCTTGGAGGCGTTCAAGCCCGGCGGCAACAAGGTCGCCGCGCTCGCCGGCGGAACCGTCGCGAACGAGGCCCTTTTCCTGCTCCAGAAGCTGTTCCGAGAGGAGTTCCGCAGCAACAACCTCGACCATCGATTTACGAAACACATTCAAACCGCGGAGCAGCGACTGGAACGCGCGCTCGGGGTCAGGCAGATCCAGAGCACGATCGCGAGCTTCGAGGAGCGAAAAGCGATCCTTCTGTTCCGGACGTCGCTCGCGGACGAGGAGCCGATCCTCTTTCTCCGCGTGCGAAAGGCATGGTTCCAAAACGGGGCGAAGGTGATCGTCGCCAACCCGACTTCGACGGACGCGGATTCCTTTGCGCACCTGCTGCTCGGATATAGGGAAGGAACCGAGCGTTCGCTCGCTCTCGGCATCCTCGCGGCCGCGACGGAGAAAGGATCGGGCACGGTCCACGACGCGATACGAAGAGTCCTCGCCGGCTTCACTCCGGCAAAGTCGGCCCAGGAGTGCGGAGTCCCGGAGGAGAGCATACGGGAGGCGGCCGCGCTGATGGGCCCCGACGCCGCGATCGTCTGTACCAGGGGGCTGTTCGACGCGGAGCACGCCCAAGACGTTTTGGAGGCCCTGGGCGGCCTTGCGACGGTCTCCGGCGCGGCGTTCAATTGCTACCCGCGGCTTGCGAACACGCAGGGCGCGGAAGAGCTTGGGATACTGCCCGACCTACTGCCGTGGGGAGCAGTGATCCGCAAGGACGATCGCGGCCTCGGAACGCACGGGGTGCTCGAGGCTGCGGCTTCCGGCAAGCTCGAGGCCCTTTGGCTCGTGGACGTGAACCCGTTCGCGGCGCATCCCGATCCTGAACTCGTTCGAAAGGCGCTGGAGAAGGTCAAGTTTCTCGTCGTGCAGGGCACGATCGAATCGGACGCGGTCGGGTACGCCAGCGTCGTTCTGCCGATGGCCGCGCCGCCCGAGCAGGAAGGGTCTTACGTAAACCTGGAGCGGCGGGTCCAGAAGTTCGGCCCCGTGATCGCGCCCAAGGGCGACGCGAAGCCGGCCTGGCGCATCTTCACGGAGATCGCCCTGCGCGCGAAGCCGCGACAGCCGTACTTTCATCCGGATGAAGTGATGGCCGCAATCGCGAGGGAGGTCCCGGCGTTTTCGGGAGCGACCTACGAGAGCCTCGGGGCCGATGGGGTGCTCTTGGAATGACGCCGGGTCCGATGCTAACTTCGGCTATGGGTGCTCGGCGATGACCGAGTGGATGGCCTCCGATCCGAACGGCTTGTGGCAGTCGCTCGTGCGCGTGTTGTGTGTGGTCGTTCCTATTCTGCTGGTCGTTCCGGGCTGCATTTGGTGGGAGCGAAGGCTCCTGAGCTGGATGCAGGACAGGTGGGGCCCCAATCGAGTCGCCACGCTGACGGTCTCCGACAACTTTTTCATTCGGGCTCTCCGAGGCAGAAAAATCAAGATGTTCGGGCTGGCGCAGCCCATCGCGGACGGCGTAAAACTATTCGTCAAAGAGGACCTGTCCCCCCAAGCGATCGACAAGTTTCTCTATTTCATCGCGCCAGCCGTGGCGCTGTTTCCCGCTTTCGCGCTCGCCGGAACGCTACCCTGGGGGCCCGACCGGGGGTTCTGGCAGCCGTTCCAGCCGATCGCGGACGTGAACATCGGGGTTCTGTACGTGCTGGCGGTCTCCTCGCTCGGGGTTTACGGCATCGTCCTGGGAGGCTACGCGGGGAACAACAAGTACTCGCTGCTCGGCGGGCTGCGATCGAGCGCGCAACTGATCAGCTACGAGCTGGCGATGGGCATGGCGCTCGCGGCGATGGTCATCGTCACCGGCTCGCTCAGGATGACGGCGATGGTCGAGGTTCAAGAGGGCCCGCTCTGGGGCGCGGTACCGTGGATTCAAAACTGGTTCGTGCTTACGCCGTTCGGGTTCCTGGCGGCGATCGTGTTCGGGGTGTGCATCCTCGCCGAGACGAACCGCGCGCCCTTCGACCTGCCCGAAGCCGAAAACGAGCTGATCGCGGGCTACCACACGGAGTACTCCTCCATGAAGTTCGCCGTGTACTTTATGGGCGAGTATGCGGCGATGCTGATCTTCAGCATGGTGTTCGCGACCGTGTTTCTGGGCGGTTACAACCTGCTTCCGCTGAACTGGAGCGAGATCGGAGCGTCTGTGCCCGCTCTGGGCGGCTTCTGCCAGTTCCTCGGTAAGTGGAACGAGAACCTGGCGCCTCTCTGGTTTTTCGGCAAGGGGGCGTTCGGAATCACGGTCTACATCTGGATTCGCGCCACGCTGCCGAGACTGCGCTACGACCAGCTGATGAACCTGGGCTGGAAAGTTCTGATGCCGGTCGCCGTAGCGAACTTCCTCATTGCCGGATTCTGGGTTCTCGGAACCGAGCTCTGGGGCGTGTGGGGAGGCTGGCTCGCCGCGGCGCTGGCGTTCGCGGCGTGCGGCGGGCTTCTGTATGCGATGATGCGGGCGTTCCGCGAGCCGCTCGAATCGCGTCTCGGCACGAGGTCCGTCCGGCTCGTGGACCCGAAGCCGCGCGCTCGCGCCAGGGCGGTGAAGGCACGTGGCTAAGGTCAGTCTATGTCGGATCGGCTCCGACGGCCGCGATCTGCCGCACAACGGACGGCTTTCCGGGGAGTGGTCCCGCAATTGCAAGGGGGCAACATGCCAATAGGCGAGCTGAGCCCGCAGATGATCTTGTTCGGCGTGCTCGCGCTCGTAGCGGCAGCGTCGGGCATCGGGGTCGTCGCGTTCGGCGACGCCGTTCGATCTGCTCTGTGCCTCGTCGTGAACTTCTTCACGCTCGCGATGCTCTACTTCACCTTGAACGCGGAGCTGCTCGGCATCGTGCAGATCGTGGTGTACACCGGCGCGATCATGGTGCTGTTCCTGTTCGTCGTGATGCTGCTCTCGATTCGTGGGCCGGGCGCGCTCCGAGAGTCGCGCGATCTGAAGCGGCTCCTGGGCGCGGGGTTCGCCGCGGTGCTGTTCTTCGTCGTCCTGGCGCAAGTCGTGATGCCATTGCAGGAGGTCGTCCAACCGACCATGCCCGCCGCGCTCGGCAGCCCGCGCGCTGCGGGAAGGGTCCTCTTCACGGATTACGCCTGGCCTTTCGAGGTCGCTAGCGTGCTTCTGCTCGTCGGGATCGTGGGCTCGATCCTGCTGGCCAAGAGGAAGATATGAGAGGGGGTGCAGAGTTCGGATTGCCGTTTGCCGTTTGCGGTTTGCGGTTTGCAGTTGGCAATTTGCAGTTGGCGGTTGAGAATTGGCAGAGTCAATCGCAGAGGTCTCTGGGATTTGGAGCGCGGGCGTCTCGCCCGCTTGCGGCCGCGGGCGTCCACGCCCCGGCCAGGCGACCTGTGCAATCGCTTCGACAGTATGCGGTTTGCGGTTGGCAGTTGGCAGTCGGGGGTTCTCGGACTGCGGAATGCGGTCGAGAGGTGCTCGGTTGATTCCCCTGTCGGCATATCTCGCGCTTGGACTGTTCCTGTTCTGCGTGGGAGTCGTGGGCGTCATTTCCCGGCGCAATCCGATCGTGATCTTCATGTGCATCGAGCTGATGCTCAACGCGGTGAACCTGACTTTTCTCGCCTTCGCCCGGTACCAGCCCTCGGTGACGCTCGCGCACTCCCAAGTCGCGTCCGGGCACATGGCGGGGCAGATCATGGTGCTGTTCGTGATGGCGGTCGCCGCGGCCGAGGTCGCGGTAGGCCTCGGGATCATCATGGCGATCTTTCGCCTGCGAGACAGCGTGGACGTGGACGAAATGAACCTGCTTCGAGGATAGGATGGAAGGCTACGGACTGATCTGGCTGGTGTTGTTCCTTCCGCTGGCGGGCTCGCTCGTCCAGGCGCTCTTCGGCGGCAGAGTGATGTCCCGGCTTGGCCGCGAGCGCGGCAAGCGGGTCATGGGCTGGCTCGCCGTGCTTCCCGTCGCGCTCGCTTTCGCCGCCGGCGTCGCGCTTACGTTGAAGCTGCTCGGCGAGAATCCGCGCTTCTTCGCGAATCCGGCCTACGCCCGCAGCCACGTCGAGACCCTCTTCAGCTGGATCGACCTTCAGTCCATCCGCATTCCGTTCGAGGTGCTCGTCGACCCGCTCTCGATGACGATGGTGCTGATCATCACCGGCGTCGGCGGGCTGATCCACGTGTACGCGACCGGCTACATGTCCGAAGACCGCGACTACACGCGATTCTTTACCTATTTCAACCTCTTCATCAGCGCCATGCTGATCTTGGTGCTGGCGAACAACCTCCCCTTGATGTTCATCGGGTGGGAGGGCGTCGGCCTCTGCAGCTACCTGTTGATAGCGTTTTGGTACAAGGACCCGTACAACGCCCGGAGCGGCAACAAGGCGTTCCTCGTGAACAGGATCGGCGACTGGGGCTTGATGCTCGGCATGTTCCTCTTGCTGGCGGTGCTCGCAGGCTCCTATCAACGCACTCCCGCCGAAGGCGACGGCCGCTGGCTGAGCTACGACGTGATCTTCCCCCTTGTCGTGGACGCCCTCAAGGATCAGCCCGGAATAGCGGCCGCGATCGCTCTGCTCTTTTTCGTGGGCGCCTGCGGCAAGTCCGCCCAGCTTCCGCTCTACTTCTGGCTTCCGGACGCGATGGCCGGCCCGACGCCGGTCTCGGCGCTGATCCACGCCGCGACGATGGTGACCGCGGGCGTGTTCCTTTTGACCCGAATGAACGTGCTCTTCCTGCTGTCGCCGGTCGCTATGGGCGTGGTGGCGGTAATCGGAGCGGCTACGGCGCTCTTCGCGGCGCTCGTGGCGTTCGGCCAGACGGATATCAAGCGAGTTCTCGCGTACTCGACCATCTCGCAGCTCGGGTTCATGTTCGTGGCGTGCGGCGTCGGCGCGTTCTGGGCAGGGATGTTTCACGTAACGACCCACGCGTTCTTTAAGGCGCTCCTATTCTTGGGTTCGGGCGCGGTGATCGCCGCGATGGCTCACGAGCAGGACATGCGGCGCTACGGCAACCTCGTGAAGTACCTGAAGATCACCGCAGGCACGATGATCGTCGGCTGGATCGCGATCTCCGGCATTGCGCCGCTCGCGGGCTTCTACTCCAAGGAGGCGATCCTGGGCGGAGCGCTCGGAAACGACGTCGCGGAGTTGTTCGGCGTAAACGTCGGCCCGCCGATGGGGTGGCTTTTGCTAGGTGTAGCGCTCCTTACAGCAGCGTACATGGGAAGGCTCACCCTGCTCACTTTCTTCGGCCAAAGAGAGCGCTGGAGGGTTTCGGCGCCCGTGGCCGCGCACGCGGAAGGACATGCCGTTCACGAGGCGCACGCCGCCCACGCCGAAGACCCCCACGGCTTTTTCCTTACCGATCAAGAGGCCGAATCTCTCGACGAGCACGAGCACCATCACGAGCTCGGACCGTCGCACACTCCGAAAGAGGTCGGCCCCAGCATGTGGGTCCCGCTCGTGGCGCTCGCGGCGCTCTCCGTTGTGGGCGGGTTCGCGCTGAACCCGTCGTTCCGCGAGTGGCTGTTTCCTGGGGGGCTGCCGCTGGTGCCTCACGATGCGGTTTCTGGGCATCCGCACGGGTGGGTGGGCCAGTGGCTCGTCGCCTTGTCGCTCGGAGCGGGCGTGCTGGGAATCCTGTACGCCGTCGTCGTGTACCGGCGCGGGCTGCCGGACAGGGAGAGCGAGGAAGAGAAGTGGCACCCGTTTCGCAGGTCGGCACACGCCCAATTCGGCTTCGACGGCTTGGCGATGGAAGCGGGCGTTCAAGGCGGCGGCACGATCGCCGAGTGGCTGAAAAAGCGGGTGGACGAAGGCTGCGTCGACGCCTTTTACAACGGGGTCGCCTGGCTGACCGGGCAGGTCGGCTACGGGCTTCGAGCAATTCAAACCGGGTTCGTGCGAGGCTACGCGCTGCTGATGCTGGCGGGCGCCGTCGCGCTCCTCGCGTCTTTCTGGTACGCCCTCTCTAGGCTGGGAGGAGGCCCTTGAACGATCATCCCACGGGCTTTGGGCTTCTGAGCGCCCTCACGTTCTTGCCGCTTCTCGGCGCGGCGATTCTGGGTTTCGTGCCAAGCGTCCAGGACAAGACGCTCAAGCGCATCGCGCTCGCAACTACGCTCGCGACGTTCGCCGTGTCGCTCTTCGTGCTTCGTTCCTTCAATCCCAACACGTACCACTTCCAGCTCGTCGAGTTCGTTCCGTGGATCGATTCGATCGGGATCCACTACCGGATGGGCGTGGACGGCATCAGCATCTGGCTGGTCGTCCTGACGACCTTCCTGATGGCGATCTCCGTCGGCTACAGCTACTACGTCGACCGAAGGGTCAAGCAGTACCTCGTCGCGATGCTGATCCTTGAGACGGCGATGCTCGGAGTGTTCCTCTCGCTCGACCTGATCCTGTTCTACACGTTCTTCGAGGCATCCCTGATCCCGATGTGGCTGCTCATCAGCGTCTGGGGAGGCGAGCGGAGGATCTACGCGGGACTGAAGTTCTTCCTGTTCACCTTCGGCGGCTCGATCTTCATGCTGATCGGCATGATCGCCCTGTACCTGATTCAGAAAGATGCGACGGGCATTGCGAGCTTCAGCCTGCTGGATATCCAGGCGAATGTCGCCAACGGGAAGCTTTGGGCGAACGCCCTCGCCGTGCAGCCGGTGCTCTTCTGGTCGTTTGCCATCGCGTTTCTCGTGAAGTGCCCGGCGTTTCCTTTCCACGTCTGGCTTCCCGACGCCCACGTGGAAGCGCCGACCGCGGGCTCGATCATCCTTGCCGGCGTGCTGTTGAAGATGGGCACGTACGGGTTCTTGCGGTTCGTGCTGCCGCTTTTCCCAGACGTTTTGCCGAGCATGGTCGTGCCGATCATGGTCCTGGCGCTGATCGGCATCACGTATGGCGCGATCGTGTCCGCCGTCCAGCCCGACGTCAAGAAACTGGTTGCTTACTCTTCGGTGGCACACATGGGCTTCGTGCTTTTCGGCATCTTCTCTCTGACGCACACGGGCTTGATGGGCGGCTCGATGCAGCAGCTAAACCACGGGATCAGCACGGGCGCGCTGTTCCTGCTCGTAGGATTCATCTACGAACGCCGGCACACCAGGCTCTTCAGCGAGTTCGGCGGGCTCAAGGCGCGCATGCCGATCTTTGCGGCGGTCTTTCTGATCGTCATGCTCTCGAGTGTCGGCCTGCCCGGCACGAACGGCTTCGTGGGCGAGTTCCTTGCGCTCATGGGCGGCTTCGAGGCGGCGGTTAACAACCAGTTCGGCATGAATGTCACGTACGCGGTCATCGCAGGCTCCGGGGTCGTCCTCGCTGCCGTTTACTTGCTATGGATGTTCCAGAAGCTGTTCTATGGGCCGGTCACGAACGCGGAGAACCGCAGGCTCAAGGACATCAAGCCATGGGAGATCGCGCTCTGCGCGCCGATCGTGATCCTGGTCTTCTGGGGAGGGTTTTTCCCGAACACGTTCCTAAAGCCGATGGAAGCCAGCCTCGCCGCGACAAGGCTCATGGCGCTGCAGCCGGCCGGCGAGCGTCCCGATTGGAAGGATCTAACTCTCGAAATCGATGCCAGGGGCAACCTCGCTCGCGTAGCCGAGCGCACCAGGTCCCAGGTTTCGACCGCCGAACCGCAAGTGCTCGGCGTGATCGTCCCCCGAAAGCTGCACTTCGACTGGTCGGCGACGGCAGCTCGTCAAGTCGAAAAGCCGAGAGATTCAGAAGGTGTAATCTCCATTACAAGGCGTGCCTCGGGAGGAGGACCGTGAGCGGATTGCGGAGGCTGCTTTCGGCCTCTGGGCAGGAACCTCCGGACACCCGGCCGTCCGTCCTTTGGCCCGGCGGGAGCCGAGTTTCCGATGACGCCGCCGTTCTGCTCCCCGGCGATAGCGTAAGCGAGCACAGAACCAAGGCGCCCGAGCGGGCAATCTTGAGGCAGGTTTTCAGCCCGTTCGGCATCGCGCTCGCGGAGGGAGAGAACCTTGCGGAGGCCTTTCGCGAATCGCCGGGCGCGGGAGAGCCGCGCCTGGAAGCCCGCTTCGAGCGGGCGCGAGCCGAAATCGCCGCGGCTCTAGAGGCGGGCGCGGACGGAATCCTTTACGCGCTGTTCGGAGCAAGCCCGGACCGATGCACGCCGATGGAGTACGGAGGCCACTTCCTCGAGCGGGACCGACAGCTGCTTCAGGATGCTGCGGACGCTAGGTTCGTGCTCTTGTTCGTCGTAGGAAGCGAAGGAACGTACCTCGACTTGGCATCGGACCTGCCCGCGCACGCCTTCGGTTGGGACGTCGAGGCTTCCGGCTTCCCGGTCGCCGAAATGCGCAAGTGGAGGCCAGGCGCGCTTTGCGCGGCGAGACCTGAAACCGAAATCGAGCTCGTGTCGGGGACGGCGGGGAGGCCGATCGGCGAGTTCCTGATCCCGGAGGTGTCCCGTGCCCGAAAGTGAGTCCGTGGACCAGCTACTTCGAGGGTTCTCTCCTCCTCCTCTGGGTTGGGACGCGTTCTTGCCGATCTTGCCTGCGGCGATCGTGATCGTCGCGGGGATCTTCGCGCTCGGGTGCGAGATGGTTCAGCGCAAGCGGAGCAACACTGGTGCGTTGGTCTGCGCGATCGCAGGAGTGCTGTTTGCCGGATGGGCGCTTGCGGCGCAGTACTACGAGCCGAGCGTGGAGGTGTTCGCCGGAACGACGGTCCGCGACCACCTTGGCATCGTGCTACAAGCCTTGATCCTCGGGTCCACGTTCCTGGCGTTTCTCTTTAGCGAGCATTACATGCTCGAAAAGCGAATCGCGTACGGCGAGTTTTACGCGTTGGCGCTTTGGGCCGCGGCGGGCGCGATGATCATGGTGTCCACGACCAATCTGCTGATGCTGTTCCTCGGCCTGGAGGTCCTGTCGATCTCGCTTTACGTGCTTGCAGGGCTCTCGCGAAGCGAGGCGAAGTCCGAGGAGTCCGCGCTCAAGTACCTGTTGCTCGGCGCGTTCGCGAGCGCTTTCCTCCTATATGGTACGGCATTTTTCTACGGCGCCACGGGAGGGCTGAAGCTTTCCGGAATCGCCGAGTCCTACTCGCTCCTCGACACGGCGATGCGCGGTCTGCTCGTCTTCGGGCTTGCGATGGCGGTCATCGGGCTCGCCTTTAAGAGCGCTCTGGTTCCGTTCCACCAATGGACGCCAGACGTTTACCAGGGCGCGCCCACGAACGTGACGGCGTTCATGGCGGCGGTCTCGAAGATCGCGGCCATTGGGGCGCTGCTTCGGATCCTCGACGCATGCTTGCCCTTCCGCGACGTCTGGCTTCCTTCGCTGTTCTGGATCGCCGTTCTGACCATGACCGTGGGCAACGTGTCCGCTCTGGTGCAGCGGGACGTCAAGCGCCTGCTCGCCTACTCGAGCATCGCGCACGCCGGATACATCCTGGTCGCGCTCTTGGCGCACGCCAAGAAGCCCGAGTCGATCGGATACGGCAGCACGGCCTTTTATCTCTTGGCCTACTGTGTCATGACCGTAGGCGCTTTCGCGGTCGTTTCGCTGGTGGCGAAGGGCGGAAGGGAGGGCACTCGAGTCTCCGACCTCAACGGGCTGTGGAGACGCTCGCCTTGGCTGGCGATCGCGCTCGTGCTATTCATGGCTTCGCTGATCGGCGTTCCTGGGACCGCGGGATTCGTAGGGAAGCTGCAGATCTTCGTGGACTCCGTGGACGCCGGCCTCGTCTCTCTCGCGATCCTCCTCGCCGTGAACTCGCTGCTGAGCATCGCCTACTACTTGCGGGTCGCGATGGCCGCGTTCGTGTCCGAGGACTTCGACGAGTCCGCACCGGTGGCGCCCGTGAGGCCGGGGCTGGCGCTCGCGACGGGGCTTTGCGCGATCGGCGTGATCGGCGTGTTCCTGTTCGCTTCGCCTGTAATGAACTTGGTTCGCGACGCTCCGGCAAGCAAGACGTTCTCCGCGATGAGGGCCCCCGAATAGGTGGTCCCAGAGAGCGCGAAATGAAGGTCGGCGTCAGCGCGTACAGCTACCATGGCCCTTGGAGTCGCGGCGAGATGTCGCTACGCGACATCGTCTTCGACGTCAAGCGCGCGGGTGCCGAGGGCGTCGAGCTGCTGGACTACCAATTCCAGCAGCCGGAGCAAGGCCGAGAAGAGGCGCTCGCCGCTCTCCGCGAAGCGGGACTCCCCTGCCCCATCTTTTCCGTGGGGCCGAACTTCGCGAAGCCGGACGGCGACGAGCGCTTGCTCGAGCTAAGAAAGGTCGAGTCTGGAGTCGAAGAGGCCCGCGAGCTCGGCGCGGAGGTGGTGCGCGTGTTCGCAGGGGACTTGTCGGAGGGAATGGACTTCGACGAGGCGTACGAGTGGATCGTCGAAGGGCTAAGCGCGGCGGCAGACAATGCGCGTTCGAAGGGCGTCCGTCTCGCTCTCGAGAACCACGGGCGGCTCGCGGGCCGCAGCGAGCAGGTTCGACGAATCTTGGACGACGTGAGGAGACGCTGCGGGCACGACGCGCTCGGCGCGAACCCGGATACGGGGAACTTCCTGCTCGTGGGCCAGCCGAGCCACGAAGCGCTTGGCGAGCTCGCTCCGTTCGCTTCCATGGTCCACTTCAAGGACTTCGCCCGCGCCGAGCCCGGCCACACCGGGCACGCATACGAATCCACGGAGGGCGGCCGCTACATCGGCACCGCAATCGGCGAAGGCGAAGTCGATCTTGCGGCGTGCCTCGGCGCGCTTCGCGAATCGGGGTTCGACGGCTGGCTGAGCATTGAATACGAGGGTGTAGAAGATCCGAGGACGGCGGTACCCAGGTCGATAAGAAACGCGCGGGCGCTCCTCTAGGGGCCAAGGAGCCAAACGGACGTCCTTCCCAATTGCCCGGCTGCCGCAGTAAGGGGTTCCTCGAGCCAGTCGCCGCTTACGCCATTTGAAACTCGGGCGCGCCGAAAATCAGCCGCGTTACCGCGGCCGCCGTCTTGTTGGCGTTTTGCTGGGTGACTCGGCCGCCGCTTTCCTTTTCTGCAGCGGCGACGAGCTGCGGCATCTTCTCCTCCGGGATCGGCGCATCGAAGAGCGAAACCAGCTTCTTCGCTACCGCCTCCGGCGAAGGATCGCTCGCGAACAGCGGAAACGCCCCAAAACGAATCTGTGCGCGCTGGCGGACTCCCCGTGCGGCGCCCTCGTTCGCGACGCCGAACACCCGGTCCGCCCATTGGATGCGTTCGACCATCGTCGCGGTCGAAATCCATGCTTGGCCGCCATCCCATCCGGCGACGTCGGGCGGAAACAGGAGCTCCATCCCCATCGCATCCATCGTCTGCTGCAGGGCCGCCACGGCGCCCATAAACCTTCGAGGTCCCTGCGGAGCGTCCGCGGGCGCCTGCTGGATGAGCTGCATGGTGGTTTCGCCCACGCCGAGCTGCCGGAGCGTCGGGATGCAGAAGTCCACAGGGTTCTTGTAGACGGCGCGAAAAGCCTTCTCCGAGTAGAACTCCGGCGTCTCCATGATCGCTCGAAGGGCGGCTTTGATGTCGAGTCCGCTGTCGCGCAACCTATTGGCGATCCGGTCCACGATGGACGGCTCCGGATTCGGGTATGCGAACCACTCCCAGAGCTTCTGGGAGATGTATATGGCCGTGCGCGGAAGTTCGCAGAGGTGAGAGAGAACTTCCTCGCCCGTTAAGGCGCCGGTCTTTCCAAGAACCGACTTCTCGCCGGCATCGTATTGCGGTCTGCGGAAAACGTACTCGGCCTGTCGGTACTGGTCCCCCATCTGCATGGTGTCGCGCTGGGGCAGCCTTCGGATCGACCAGCCCGTGAAGGCTCGGGACGCCTCTTGGATGTCCTTCTCCGAGTAGTGGCCGATGCCCAGAGTAAAGAGTTCCATCACCTCGCGAGCGAAGTTCTCGTTCGCCCGCCCGCGCACGTTGAACTGGTTGTCCAGCCAGAACAGCATCGCGGGGTCCTTGCTGGCTTCCTCCAGGAGAACCGGAAACTTGCCCGTCGCATTGCGCCGGAAAAGCTCGTTCTGCTGGTACATCATCAGCGGTGCGTTGACCTTGCTCGCACTGGTGGCGAAGTGGTCGTGCCAGAAGAGCGTCATCTTCTCCTGGAGCGGGCGGCGCGTGGTCAGCAGCCGCAGCACCCACCACGCCTGGACGCCTCGGATGTTGACGCGCCCGTTGTTCTGCTGTTGAAACGCCGAAAGCGTGACGCCGAAGTTCTCGTCGACGCTTTCGTAGTCCAAGAGTTTGTCGATTGCGCCCTTAAGCCCGCCCTGCCCGTAGTAGTCGATCTCGGCTTCGCTCGCGCCGAGCGCAAATCGGCGCAGCAGGTGCGCGATCTTTTCCCTCTCCGATCTGGCTGCCATATTCATCCTGACGCGCCGGAGCGCGCTCGGTTCACTCCCGAATCAGGATGGCGCAAAACCAGCCGAATTCGCCCCAAAAAAAAGTGACAACGGCCGCAGGCCCGCGCTTGCTCGGGCCGGCGGCCTGCCGCGAAACGCGGGCCGATTAGACCTCTGGAACGTTCGTCGACTTGAACGTCGACTCGTTCACGAACTTGAAGAGCTTGCTGCCCTGGAAATTGGCGGTCAAGGCGTAGCGAACCTGCTGACCAGACTTGGTCTTGCGGATCATCTTCATCTTTTTGACCGACGAATCGGGCACGTCCACGTGCGATCGGGTCTTCAGGTTATAAAACTTCATTCGTTCCCTCCGTGGGACTCGGGCGGGGATGACATCCAACCCTCGCATTTGTCCCAGATTCAGCATAACACAAAAACAGGTTCATTTGAACCTTATTTTCGCATGATCGTAAAAAAGGACGCTCTTGGGGCGCACTTAGCATCGCCGCGCAGACACGATTTCTGATCGCAAACTTCCGCCAGAATGGTGCAAAAGGCGTCGGAAGCCGTCATGAAGCGCGCCAGCCAGGGCTTAGAGGAATTGTCGTGCAACCGAGTTCAATCGAGCTCGGCGAAAACCTACGAGGAAGCCGCGATTGAACAGCTTCGCGCATCCGGCCTGCGCGTAACCGGACCGCGCATTCAGGTTGTCCGTGCCCTCTCCAAGTCGAACCGCGCGTTGTCGGCCTACCAGATACACGAAAAGATCCGCGCGGCCCGCGCGAAGGCCGATGTGGTGAGCGTATATCGCGTGCTACGCACGCTCGTCGAGCTCGGCCTGGTGCATCACATCGGGGTTGTGGACGGTTACTTCGCCTGCCGTAAGGCGGGCAAGCACGGCGCGAAGACGCAACACCTAGTCTGCAGGGACTGCGGGTGCGTGCTTGAGCTGAGCGTACCGCCGGCATCCGCTGCCGGTTTCGGAGCGCAGGCGGCCGATGCCGGTTTCGAAACCGAGGAGATTCGAATCGAAGTTTTGGGAACCTGCGAGCATTGCCGGGCAAATTCGGGGTCCAGCGGTTAAAACGACGCCCCCGGCCAAGGCCGGGGGCGTCGTTCGCGTTCTCGGCGGCAGGCGGCTATTCGAACTTGACGTCTCGCGACTGCGTGAACTTCGTGTTTTCCCCGTATCGAGAAAACTTGAGGTGCTTCGTGTCGCCCCACTGAACGTCCTTCATAGCAGCCGCAAGGTCCGCGCCCGAGCGAATGGTCTTGTCTCCCAGAGACTGGATCACGTCGCCGGGCTTGATGCCCAGCCGCTGCGCGACGGAGCCGGGCTCCACGCTGACCACTACTGCGCCCTCGATGTTCGAGGGTATGTGGAACTGGTTCCGCAGAGTCTGCGTAACCGAGTCCACGTTCACGCCCAGCTTTGCCGGCCCCGATCGAAGCGGCGGCACGTCTTCCTCTCCTTCCCGAAACTGCTTCTCGAATTCCTCGAAGTTCGGGAATCCGGGAATCTGCGGAAACTCGAAGGACGGTCCGCGCGAGCGGTTAGGGCGCTGCGTCGGCTGCTGCCTTGCCGGCGGTTTGGGCCGATCCGCGAGTTTGACGTCCACGGTCTTGCGCTCGCCGGAACGCACGTACTCGACCTTGACCGTCTCGCCCGGAGCGTAGCGAAGCAGGGAGTTTCGAAGGTCCTGCTGATTGCGGATCGGGAAGGTGCCGATTCGCACGATCACATCGCCTTCCTTGATCCCCGCGTCGCGCGCCGGGCTAGGAAGCGAGTTCTCGTATGGCCCGACGAGCGCGCCCCCTTCGAGGTTCATCTCCTTCTTCTGATACTCCTTGAGGTTCACCGGGCGCACGCCGATGTATCCGCGAGAAATCTTGCCCTTGTCGATGAGCAGGTCGGCGATGAGCTTGGCCTGGTTGCTCGGAATCGCGAAGCCGATTCCGACGTTCGTGCCTGTTCGGCTAAAGATCGCCGTGTTAATGCCGATGACCTGTCCCTCGATGTTCAGAAGAGGCCCGCCCGAATTGCCCATGTTGATCGCTGCGTCGGTCTGAATCAAGTCGGGGTAATAGCGCCCGCCTTCCTCCATTCGGAAGTCGGGAACCGCGCTGTCGCGGCCGATTGCGCTCACGTGGCCGATCGTAACCGAGTTCTCGAGTCCGAATGGGGATCCGACGGCAATCGCGTACTGTCCGGCGCGAACCTTGCCGCTGTCGGCGAACTCAACCGCGGGCAAATCCTTGGCGTCGATCTTGACCACCGCGATGTCGCTGTCCTCGCCACGAATTACCTTTCCTGCGAATTCGCGCCCGTCGTTCAGGGTTACGGTCACCTTGTCAAATCCTGCCACGACGTGATCGTTCGTCACGATGTAGCCGTCCGGCCGAAACACGATGCCGGAGCCCTCACCGCCCATGAACTGGGTCAGCCGCCCGCGGTCGTCGCGACTCGTGCTGTTCTGAGCGCGAATGTGCACCGTGCTGTTGAGCGCGTAGCTCGCGATCCCTGCGAACGCTTGGTCAAGGCTCTTCAGCGACTCCAGACTGGCGGCGTCCACGTTCGCGATGGTTTTCATCGAGTTCGTTCGCTGCGCAGTAGCGGGCGGCACCAGATTCGACTGATGCACTGCCGCCATTACAAGGGCGCCGAAAACCGCGCCCGCGATCAGGATAAGCATCGCGGATTTGCCGCGTCGAGGTGTGTTCGAATTCATAGGCGTCTACTCCAGTATTGTTTCGCATGCCGGGACATCGTCCCAGACTACGATCCAAAAAAACTCAAGCCCGCATTGCGCCTCGCAGCGGCCCTCAGGTCCATCGGGCGGACGGCGGCCGCGGCCGGCGGCATTCGCTGGCGCTGCGCGTGCCTGTGAAAAGTTCAACGCAGGCGCCCTCGTGGATGGTTCCGAAGGGGGCCGCATGGTCCTAGCCGCTTCCCTCAGGAAGGTCTCGAGCAACCCCTTATGGACCGATTGCGGCAGGTCGCCGGCCAAACGAATTCGGAGGCCGTTCACTGATTGCTCGCCACGTCCCTTGAACCTGCCGCTTTCCCGGCCTGAGCCTTCGAGGAATTGGTAGGCGGTCGCATAGACGAGGCCGTCCGTCAAGCGTACGGCGATCATTCTCGAGCCTTCCTTGCCGGTGAGCTCCTTGTCGCGGACCACGAACCCGAAGGGCAGCTGCGCCGGGATAACCGGCTCGAAACCGGCGGCTGCTTTTGCGGCGGCAGCGGACTCGAGCTTTATCGGTGCGGGGGCCGTAATGACCTCGACCGTTCCGACGGGCTTGATTTGAAACGTGGAGCTCGGCAAGGAAGAAGGAAAGTCGATCGCTTTCGTGTCCATCAATACCTTGCGCTCGCCGTCCGGATGCACGGTTTCCAGCTTCAAGAGAACTGCCTTTGTGAGTTCGATGCTGTATCGGCGCGCGGGCATTTCCGGCACGCGCGGAACGGCGACGACCACGGCGGCCTTGCGAGAGGCGATCGAAGGCGACTTTTCCAAGGCGAACGTGTAGTTCTGCTCGGCCATGGCGAGCCGGTCGCGGACGCGGTCGCGCCTCTCGGGAGGCGAGTCCTGGATTACCATCTTGCCCTCGTCCGGGTAGTAGTGGGTCCACTTTTTGCCGTCGTCCACACTCCACACGCCCTGCATGCTCAGAGGGTGTAAAACGGTGATGCGCCTGCGTCCCGCGCGATCTTGTTCGATCTTCACCTGCATCGTTCGCGAGCCCCGTCCGAACTGCATCTGCTCGACGATCGCGCTCATGTTGACGTTGCGCCCGCGTTCGAGATACCTGCGAAGCAGGTCCTTTGCTACGTCGTCGTTGACCACGCCCGAGCGGGTCTGGTTGGAAACGCCAAGCGAGGCCGCTGTTACGGCCGGAATCAAGGCTGCAAAGAGTAGAACTCGCCTAGTTGCGGACATAGCTCACCGGTAGCACCCCCGCGCCGCCCGCCAGGGGGTCCGACCGTTCCATGTACGCTTGGTCCCGCGCGACCTCGACCGCCTGGCGCTCGAACTCGGATCGTGAATCCGCGACGGGGGAGCCGGCATCGCGAAGGAAAGTCATCGCCATGACTGCGGCGGCGGTCGCAACCGCGAGCGAGAGAAACACGAATGGGCCCTTTCGCGGTTCGTGAATTGCCTGGTTCGACCGGAACACTCGCTCTGCGAGCCGCTTCTCCAGGCCTTCGGGCACGTGCACGTCCACGAGCCCCGAAACCGCGAGTTTGGTCGAACGAATCGCCTCCAGCTCTTTTGCGCAATTCGGACAGCAGTGGATATGCCGCCGCAGGGCGAGCATTTCGCGGCCGGTCAATTCGCCGTCCGCATACGCCCCAAGCCGAGCCATCACGCCTCTACAGCTCACTTGTGAGGCCTCCATATACTTGGGGATGGCGCGACAACAGCATTCGCCGAAGCTGCTTCCTGCCGCGGTGAATTCGCGATCGCACGGTGCCCACGGAAGTCTCCATTACGACCGCGATCTCTTCGTATGCCATACCTTCCACATCGGCAAGTAAGACTGCGGTTCGGAACTCCGGGTTCATGTCGACTAGGCACTCCTGAACGTGGTCGTCCATGGATCTCTCGAGAAGCTCGCGATCGGGAGAGGACTCCAAATCCGGTATCTCCAGCGTGGACGAGCCATTTTCCGTGTGCAGCTCGAGGCTCGTCGTTCGGAGCCTTCCTCTGCGGCGCACGGAATCGATGTGCGCGTTGCACATGATCCGGTAAAGCCAATTCGCGAACGGCAGGTCCTCGCGGTAGCGCCCGAAGAACCTGAAGGCTCGCACGAAGGACTCCTGCACCAGGTCCTCCGCCTCTACGGCGCTGCCCGTGAGTCTGTAGGCGAGGCTGTAGGCTTGGCGGTAGCTTGCCTGCATGAGCGACTCGAAGGATTCCTTCGTGCGCTCCAGACTTGGCGATCTGTCGTAGGCGATCGTCGGCATGGCTCAACCGTCAACGAACCAAATACGTCGGCGGGCGAGCGGATGGTTCCGCCGACTCTCACAGTTTAGCGCATGCAAGCCGTCGCTAAGTCGCGTTTTCTCTTGGCGAGGAGAGCAGATCGGCCAAAAGCGCGTCCGCGACGAGCCCCGAGTGAGCGTTCCCGAGCACGCGGCGGTGAGCCTCGAGCACCTTCTTCGCGGATGCGGGCGCCCTTTCCTCACGGGCCAAGAAGCGCGCCAAGGCTTCCAGAGTTTCCGCGAGGCCGCTTCGGGCGGAAAGCTCCATCGCTTCAGCCAAGGACTCGGCGATCGCTCGAAGCTCTTCTGCGGCCGCGACGGCTTCATCGCGAGGCCGGCCTTCGAGCGAGTCCGCAAACGCACGAATCCGCTCGAACGGCTCCGGGGCCCGTCTAATCCGCTCCAACAGGCCAGGAGAGCCCAGACTCAAGGTTCGCTCCCAGTCCCGCAAGCCGCCGGTTAGCTCCTCGAGCTCCTCCTCATCCGGCAAATCGCACGGGACCAGAACGCAGCGCGAGCGCACGGTTGCCGGGACGTCGCCGACGTTCGCAGTGGTGAGCACGAACCGAGCGTAGCCGTCCGGTTCCTCGAGGGTCTTGAGAAACGCATTCGCGGCCCTGGATGAGAACCGCTCCGCTTCCTTTACCCAAACCACCTTATGCCGGGCGGCAAGAGGCGGAGTTCGAAGGAACTCCTGAATCGAGAGGGTCTCTTTGTCCGGCGTTCCTTTGTCGGGCGTGATCGCGCCGACCTTTATCTGCGCGCCCGGACCGGTCGGCTCGACCTCGAAAAAGTCGGCGGCCGCAGAACGCGCGAACGCGGCACAGGGCGCGCACTGCCCGCAGCCGCCTTCGGCTGTCGGCGACTTGCAGAGCCAGGCCCGCGATAGCCAACGGGCGAGATCCGACTTTTCCGGCCCAGGAATTCCGTACAGAAGCACCGCATGGACCGTCGACTCCTTGGAAAGGAGCATGCTCAGGGCGCGCTTCGCGAGCTTGGAGCAGTATTCTCCGGCGCCCTCAGTACCGTTCGAAATGCTCGACATTCAGAACGAACACTACCGCACCGCCGACCGGAACTTTGATGGGGTTCGCGACGAAGGTGCCGGTCGGCGCGGCCTCCAGCGGCATCACGTTCACCAGCTGCTCTCGCATTTGGCAGTTCTCTGCGATCACCTTCATGAGCGCGGGTTGCTCGGGTTCGTCGATGCCGATGAGGATGGTCGTGTTGCCCTCGCGAAGGAAACCGCCGGTCGACCCGATCACGGTGAACTTGAACCCGGCGCGGATGAGCTCCTCGGAGAGCTTCGCTTTATCCCGGCTGTGGACGATGCAGATAACGAGCTTCACCCGGGGCGATTATGACAGGGGCCGAAATCCGGTCCGCAATTCTGAAGTGCCACTCGAAAGCCTCTATGCTTCTCACCGATAAAGAAGCGCAGACTGCCGCTCTGGCTCGAACTCTGAGCACTCGGTCGCCATTCGCTCACGAATGACGCCCAGTTCTACGCCGTCTTCGATCGCTTCGCGAAGCCACGAATTGCCCGCAAGAATGTCGAACGGCAGCTTTTCGGTCTCGTATTCGTACGGCGGCGGCTTCCATTGAAACCGCTCGCCGAACAGATTCAAAGCCTCTTGCATCACCGCCACTGCCGTGAGTACCGGCTCGAACGAGGCGGCGTCGTGAACATGAAGAAACGCTCCGCCGCAGATCGCGTCCGCGTGCTTCTGGAACGTCGGCTGGAATTGAACCGGGCGGAAGAACGCGCCGGGAAGCGCAAGCGAGTTCAGCCGGACGGCCCACTCTTGCCCGTCGGCAAACGGCGCTCCAAACGTCTCGAAAGGGCGCGTCGTTCCCCGGCCCTCGGACAAGTTCGTGCCTTCAAGAAGGCACATTCCCGGGTAGACGAGCGCTGTATCGGGGCTTGGCATATTGGGGGACGGCATCGCCCACAGCAGGCCAGTCTCACGAAAGCCGACGTGCCGCTGCCATCCCTGGACGGGAACGATCTCGAGGGCCAAGTTCGGGTAGAAGCGAGTCTGAAGGCTCCGAGCGACTTCGCCCAGCGTCATACCGTGACGCATCGGCAGCGGGTGCAGACCAACGAAGCTGGCGTATGCCTGGTCGAGAACGGTGCCCTCGACGCGATCGCCTCGAATCGGATTGGGCCGGTCGAGAACCAGGAACACGATGCCTGCCCGTTCGGACGCTTTCATGCAGAGCGCCATCGTCCAAAGGAAGGTGTAATAGCGCGACCCGACGTCCGGAAGGTCGCAGACGACAAGGTCCACTCCCTCGAGCCACTCCGGCGCGGGCTCCCTTCGCTCCCCGTAAAGCGAGTGAAACCGCAGCCCGGTCCTGGGGTCCTCGAACCCCTCCCACTCGATCATGTCGTCTTGCGTGTGGCCCCAGATCCCGTGCTGCGGGCCGAAAACGCAGGCTATGCGGAACTCGTTTTTGCCGTGTCCCGGAATCAAGATCTCCAGGATGTGGCGCCCGGCAGCGTCGATCGAAGCCTGGTTGCAGAGAAGCGCCACGGATCGGCCTTGTAGCCGCCGGAGCCCTTCATCGCACAGTCGGTCGAGGCCGGTCTTTACCAACGCCTCGAATGATGACAGCGCGAGGCCGGCCTAAGGCATGCCCAGGTAGAATCTGCGAATGCCGCGAGTGGGATTCAGGGAAGGAGATCGCGTTCGCGTCGTGGATCGCGACGTGACCGGCGAGGACCGCAGCACAGGGAGGTATTTCGACCACATGAGCGGCGCGAAGGGCGTCGTTCAAAACGTTTACGGGCCGGACGAAATTGCGGTCAAGATCGACAAAGATTCGCTGGGCGCAATACCGCGCGACGTCCACAAGGTCGCGGTCGAGCGGATGCGCGAGAAGTTTCTCGGCTCTATCGGTGAGGAACAGAAGAAGACCTTGACCTCGCAAGAGCTCGCCTTCGACGCGCACTACATGCTGCTCGTCCGCGCGGCGGACCTGGAAAAGGTTTAAGCGCCGTTCGTCCGACACCGGGACGACGAGGCAGCCGCTACGTCTTGGCTCCGGCTCTTGCCGTTACCTCTTCGAGCCGGCTCTCAGAAGCTCTCGCGCGTGAACGATCGCGGTGTCCCCGATCCTTTCCCCGGCGAGCATCCGGGCGATCTCTTCCACCCTGCCGTCCGCGTCGAGCGGAAGGGCGCGAGTCACGAGCCGGCCTGCGCTTGGCGCCTTCTCGATGCGAAAGTGCGCATCGGCGCAGCCGGCGATTTGCGGCAGGTGGCTGACTGCGAGAACCTGGTAGTGCCGTCCGAGCGCCTGCAGCTTCCTGCCGACCACAGAAGCCGCCTTGCCCCCCAGACCGGTCTCCACCTCGTCGAAGATCAGCGTCGGCACGCCGGCTTTCCCGGCTAGAACGGTCTTGAGAGCCAACATGACCCGCGAGATCTCACCCCCGCTCGCGATCCGTGCGAGCGGCCGGAGCGGCTCCCCGAGATTTGCGGAGAACAGGAACTCCATCGCCTCCGCTCCCGAAGCGTCGGGCGGCTTCGCACCCAGTTTCGCCTCGATTCGGGCGTTCGGCATGGACAGCTCGCGAAGCTCCTCCCGAAGCCTCTCCGCTAGCTCCGAACACTTTTCCTTTCGGATCCTGCTCAGCTTGCCGCAGCTCGACACGTGGGCGGTGCGAGCTTCCGTCAGCCGCGTATTCCACTCCTCCTCGCCAGCCGAATCCTCGGAGAGCGCCTCCAGGTCTTCTTTTGCCTTCGCTAGGAACTCCAGCACAGCGGCTTCGTCGCCACCGTACTTTCTGCAGAGCCGCTTCAAGGCGTCCATTCTCTCCGCGACCTGTTCCAGCCGCCCGGGATCGGACTCGACTTCGTCCACGTACGATCGAAGGGCCGCCGCGATCTCCTCGATGCCGTACAGCGCGTCTCGAAGCTGGGACGCCGCGGGCGACAGTTCGGCGTCCAGCGCGGAGGCTTCCTCCAGCCTCGCGAGCGCCGCGCCCGCCCGCTCGCTCGCGGCGCCCTCTCCACGCGCAAGCAGCTCCAGAGCTTCGCTCGCGGCCTCCTCCAGCTTCTCCGCGTGACGGAGCTTTGCGGCGGCGGCCTCGAGCTCGTCCAGCTCGCCGACTCTCGGCGCGACGGCTTCGATCTCCTGGATTTGAAACCGCAGCAAGTCCCCCTGTTGCTCGCGCTCGCGGCCGCCGGACTGAAGCGCGGCGAGCCTTCTCTCGGCTTTCTGGACTTCGGCAAAGCGATCGCTGACTTCTGCCAGAAGGGAGTGAGCGGGCTCTCCGATCCAGTGGTCCAGAAACCCCAGGTGCCCCTCGGGCTGCAACAGGCTCTGGTGGTCGTGCTGCCCGTGAAGGTCCACGAGGAGCCTGCCGATCTCTCGCAGCGTGCCCGCGGGCGTGAGGCGGCCCTGCAAGCGAGCAGTGGACCTTCCTTCCGCAAACACCTCCCGCTGGACGTGCAGCAAGCCGTCTTCGAGCGGAAAGCCCAACTCCTCGCATTGCTTGGCAAGGTCCGACCGGTCGCTCAGGTCGAAGGTCAACGCCACGAGCGCGCGCGGAGCGCCCGAGCGCACGACATCGGAATCGCTGCGTGCGCCGAGTCCAAGCTCGATCGCGTCGACTAAGAGCGACTTTCCGGCTCCCGTCTCGCCCGTGAGCACCGTGAAGCTCGGGCCGAGGGCCAGCTCTGCACTCTCGAAGATCGCGAGGTTTTCGACACGAAGCTCGGCAAGCATATTTGGAAAAGGACGCTCCGAGAGATTACCGAGCGGCGGCGGCCACGGAAGTTTCGAGTTCGGGAGCGCGAAGTCGTCCGTGCGGCATGCCAAAACCTTCCCTGGCGTATGATGCAGGAGAGGGTCGGCTCTCGCTATGGAGGAGCGCACGGCAAGCCTGGACGACTGTATCTCCCAGCTCGACGGCGTCGCGCCGGACGCGCCGCTGCTCGCGCTGGGACAGACGGTGCTCTGGGACGAGCCCATGAAGGCCGGGGTCGCATTGGCCCTTCAGGAAATGGGCTCGGGACGGAAGTTCCTTGCCGGCGTGCACGACACCGACTATTTCGCAAAGCTTCCCTCCGGAGCGCGCGAGCCCGGAAAGTTCGTAGCTGTCCCCCACAACGCGACCACGACGCGCGACTTGTGGAGCGCCGCGGGCGAGTTTTCGGCGCTTTTCGGCTCAGAGACTGTGATTACCCGACAGGACTTCAAGGCCGCCGGCCTCAACTTGGAAAAGGTCCTCAGGAGCCGTCCGGGGATTCTCGACGAGGCTTCGGAGGCGTTCGGCTGGCGAGGGCTCGTGTCGCTTGACGAGAACCCCCCGGTTGTCGCGGAGATGTCCCTTCGCGGCGTGTTCCCGGCGCTCTTTGAAACGTTCGAGTGGGCGATCCGCGCAACGCTGGAGTGCGTCTTCGAGTCGAGCCTGGAGGCGAGCAAGGAACAAGCGGACCGCCTGCTTGAGCTTGTCTGCGACCGGGCGAACGGGAATGCCGAGAGCCTCTCCGAGTACTATCGCGAGCTGCTGCCCGACCTTTACTCCTTCGCAGCAGGAAAGCCGGTGCCCGTCGAGGCCACTGCGACGACCGAGCTCCTTCGATTCAACCTGGAGACGTGCGAGTTGCCAAGGTTCGAGCCGGTGGGGCTGTTTCTCGATCCCGAATCCCGGAAAATGGCCTGCGATGCGTACGACCGGGCAATAGCGGACTCGGAGATCTATCCGCTGGCGCGGTTTGGAACCGGCGCGATCCCCTTCGATCTGTACATTCCCTCCCAGGGGCGCGGCACGATCCAGCTCGGCGACAAATCGCTGATTGTCGGGACGCCGGAATCGCTGGCCGTGGATCTCGAAGCCCCGATCGGGAGCCTCCGAGACTTGGCGGAAGCGGTCGAACGCACGTTCGGTCCAGGCTGCGCCCTGATCGGCAAAGCGGTCACGTTCATCAGCATGCTTTCGCGGGAGTACGTTTTCGTGTTCCACGAGGGAGCTAGCGGGTACGTCAAATACACGAGAAAGTTCCACGAGCTTCTCGCCGAAGGGGGCTCGCGGCTGGAGCACCATCCGATTCTGCGTCTTCGGTATTCGCCTTGGGATGCGCTCAAGGGATGCTGCGCGTGGCTGAAGCTGCCCGAGCCGCTTGCGAAGGCGTTTCAATCGGAGGACATCTGCGCGCCGAGCTTCGCCAATCGCTGGCGGCAGGTAAGCGCGGAGCAACGATCGCTGCTGAACAGCCTTGGCGCCATCCGCAGCCCGATGGACCTGATAAGGTTCTTGGACGACTATGCGGGCGGCTCTTGGAATCGGCTCGCGATCGAATACGGTGAGCTGCACGAGCGGCTGTCCAAGGTTTCCGGGGAAGTCCGGATGTTGAAGCAGGGCCGAATGAAGGAGTACGCGCGATTGAGGGATTTGAAGCGCGAGCGAATGGATTTGGAACGCACGAAAGGGGAGCACTTCCGAGCCCATATCTTGGAGCGCGGGGAACAGCCCGAGCGCATCGCGGAGCGCGAGGAGTTCGAACAGAGAATCCGCCACGCGGCGGACGAGATCGCCGCAATCCGCGAGCGCATCAAAACCTCGGTGGAGAAGCAGCGGCGCATAGTACGCGACCCCTCCGTTCTGGAGGTTCACGAGAGACGCCGAGCGATCGAGCTGGAAGCCGAGCTCAAGCGGATGCGCCTGATCCGAAGCGCGGTCGTCGCATCTCGCGGATTGGAGCGCGCGGGCCACAGGCCAAGCGCCTGGTGGTTTCCGCTGGTCTGCCCGACCCACCACTGGTTTGCGAACGCGGTCGCCAGCGCGGAGTGCTACCTGGAGCCGCTAGTTTCAAAGCCTGGCGCGCGAGAAAAGCAACGTGTTCCGGCGGCCTCGAGCTAGCTGCGGGCTTCCGGCGAGGATGACAACTTCAGACTCTCGACTTTCCAAGCGAGCGAGAGCTCCGAGAGCCCGCCGTCGCCTCCGGGAACAGGCGCGTTTTTCACGTCGAGCGAAAGCTCCAACAGCACTCCGGAAGCCAGGTCTACGATGGCTTCTCCCTCACCGAGCATCGGACGGTCGATGTCGAGCTCGGTGAATCGAACGGCCACCCACGCTGCCGGCCTGTCTCTCCAACTGCCGGCCTTCAAGTACCGGAATTCGGCGCGGGCATCGGGAACGCTGCCGCCTTCCTTTCCGGAAAACCGGGCGCTCCAAGCGGGTTCCGCGCCCTTTCGTTCGCCGCCCTGTGGAGCGACGAACCAAGTAAGCCTTTCGAGCCGGTACTCGATCGGGTCGTCCAGGCGCTTGGATTTTGGGGTGCGCCAGCCCACGCGAAGCCACCGGACGGCGGCCCTCATGGGTTTGATGTCGTCGGGCGGCGGAACGCGCGTGTCGCCGAGCCAACTCTCCCGAAACAAGATCGCCATGTCGATGGAGTACTCCTGTCTGCCGGCCTGAGCAACGTGATACTCGACCCGAAACGCGAACTTCTGGCCATCGTCCTCGACTCCGGATGCGAAAAACCGCTGACTCAGCTCTCCCGACCAAAGGTCGCCGCGCGTCAAGCGTAGAGACAGCTCTGGGACGCTCTTGGTCAGGGGTGTGTCCTGCGTGCTGCCGACGGACGCCGGCCCGACGGCGAGCAAGCCGAGAGAAAGGGTCAGAAGATTCAACTCTAGAACGCTCCCGTCATTTGACCGTCGTGATGCCCGCGCTTCGTTCGCCGGGCTTCAAGTAGCCCGCCTCGCGAGCCTGCTGCTCTCGGCCGGGCGTCGACTCGAGTTGCGTCTTTCGACGCATCAGATTCGCTCGATTCTGTTCGGCTTCCCGCATCTCGGCCACGTGCCGATCCGCCTCGCGCCTCTGCTCGAGATACGCTTTCCAAGGCTTCCAACTGAGACCTGCGCCGACCGCAGCCGCGGCCACCAGGAGCGCCGCCCTCCAGAAAAGCTTCCTTGCCATTGCTATGCCACTCGGTGGTAAAGGATCAAGTTCGTGTTTCCGGGCGTGCCTGCCGGAACGCCCGCGGTTATGATCACCGTCTCTCCCACTTTCAGACGCCTGCAGGTCTTGAATCCTTCCACGGAATGCGAAACGATCTCGTCCGTCGAGGAGGGCAGCGGCACGTGGATCGCTTCGACGCCCCAGACTACGGACATCTGCCTTTGGGTCACGGGGTCCCACGTTGCGCAAAGAATCGGCGCGCTCGGCCGGAAGCGGCTCACGAGGCACGCGGTCTGGCCGCTCGTGGTTGTCGTGAGGATCGCGGCGGGCTTCGTAAAGTCGGCGATCGAGACGGCCGCGTGGGCGATCGCCTGAGTGGAGTCGACCTTGGGATCGTGCCGCGCTGCGAAGCGGCTCATGACGGCGGCGTGATCAAAGAGCGGCTCCGTCTCGCGCGCGATTCGCGACATCGTGGAAACCGCTTCGATCGGATAGTCGCCGATCGCGGTCTCGGCGCTCAGCATCACGGCATCCGTGCCGTCCAGAATCGCGTTTGCAACGTCTCCCGCTTCCGCGCGAGTCGGGCGGGGAGAGCGAATCATGCTCTCGAGCATCTGTGTAGCCGTGATGACCGGCTTGCCCAGCTCGTTGCACCGCCTGATGATTCGCTTCTGCGCAAGCGGAACTTCCTCGAGATCGATCTGCAGCCCCAAGTCTCCTCGGGCGACCATGGCCAGATGCGCCGCCCCCAGGACTTCGTCCAGGTTCTTGAGCGCTTGGGCGGTCTCGATCTTCGCGCAAACGCGCGCCCTTCCTCCATGCTTCTCCACAATCGAATGGAGCTCCCCGAGGTCCGGTGCGCTGCGTACGTAGCTCAAGGCGATGAACTCGGCTCCGAGCTTGCAAGCCTCTTCCGCGTCCGCGCGGTCGCGATCGGTCATGGCGGGCGCCGGAAGGGTCTTGCCGACTATCGTGATCCCCTGGCGGCTCTTTACCGTCCCGCCGCTGACAACCGTTGCCTCATAGCCCTCCGAGACCCTTTCGCCTATCCGAAGCTCTACTTCTCCGTCGCCGAGCAGGATGCGCGACCTTGTGCCGAGACTCCCGAATACTTCGGGAGCGGGGATCGGAATGGTTACGGCCGCGCCGGGGCCGACGATTACCTTCTCCTTCGGCCCCAGGCTTACGGCTCCGCCGGCGACCGGGCCGATCCGAAACTTCGGGCCTTGCAGGTCCACGAGCACACCCACGGGCCCGGCTTCGGGCGAGAGTTCCCGGACCCACTCCACCCACTTGCGCCTGATGTCCCAGTCTCCGTGAGCGCAGTTAATTCGGGCAACGTTCATGCCGGCCGCGATAAGCGCCTTGATCGCCTCGCGGCTTTCGACCGCCGGCCCGAGCGTGCAAACGATCTTCGTGCGTCGCTTCATGATCGGCCGTATCAACGAAAGGACCGCCAACGCTCTCGAAACGCCGCGCCTATGTAACGCGCTGGCCGACAACGAAAGCTTTCGGCGGCGGAGGCTTAATGGCTGTCTTTGTACGAGATCCAGTGCCCCTCGAACTCAGACACCAGACGCTCCATCACCGCGAACCCGCCGCGCCAGAACTCTTCGGAGTCCAGGTCCACGCCGATCGAGGACATGAGGTCCTGCGGGGATTCCGACCCGCCTTTGCGAAGGAGGCCCACGTATCGCTCCGCGAACCCAGGCCCGTCCTGCTTGGCCATCTCGTACAGGGAGAGCGTCAGCAACTCGCCAAATGCGTACGCATACACGTAGAACGGCGCGAAGAAGAAGTGCGAAACGTAGCTCCACCACTTGCGATGCTGGTCGCCGAGCTTCACGGAGCTTCCGAACATCGCCTGCAATTCCTCTTGCCAAATCTCGCCGAAGCGGTCAGGCGTCAGCTCCCCGCTCTCTCGGCGCTCTCGATGGCACCGCTGCTCGAAGCGGTACATCGTCGCCTGCCGAAACACGGAAGCGAAAATGCCCTCGATCTTCTCCGCATAGAGCGCGACCCGATCCTTCGGGCTGGCGCGAGCGACGAGCGATTCGAACACAAGCATCTCGCCGAAAATGGATGCGAGCTCCGCAAGCGGAAGGGTTCCGTGGAAGTTGAAGTACGTCTGCGCCCGGGATAGCGAGGCATGCGCTCCGTGCCCGAGCTCGTGCGCGAGCGTCATTACGTCGCTCGACTTGTTTAGGTAAGTCATCAGCACGACCGGATGCCGGTCCGGCGTCACATACGAACAGAACGCGCCTCCCGTCTTGCCGCTGCGCGGCTCCGCGTCAATCCAGCCGCGCTCGAAAAACTCCTCCGCGCTCTCGCGGAGATCGGCGCTGAAGTCCCCGAACGCGTTCAGCACGATGGAACGGGCTTCCGTCCAAGGAACGCGCTCGCTTGCCTCGAAGAGAGGCGCGTAACGATCGATGTGCGTGAGCTCGGGCAAACCCAGAATCTCTCGCTTTACGGAGTAGAACCGCTCCACGAGATCGAACCGCTCGCAGCAAAGGCGCACCACCAGGTCGACCGTCTCGCCGCTCAGCTCGTTGCTCAAATGCCGGGAGTGCTCGGGAAACGGGTGCTTGCGAAGCCGGTCGTCGACGCTTTGATCCAAGAGAAGCGTGTTGTAAACGAACGTCGTCGTACGCTCGAGCTCTTCCAATCCCCGCGAAAGCGTATCGGCCGCCGCTTGGCGAACGTCGCGGTCCGGCTCACGGAGCAGGTCGAGCACCTGCTCTTGGGTCATGGTTTCCGTTTGCTGCGAACCAGGATCCACGTAGGCGTACGTGTGAGTCGCGTGAAGCTCCTCGAAGAACCGAACCCACGCCCGGCGGCCGGTATTCGCGGTCTCCTCGATGATCACCTCTTCCGGCTCGGACAGCCGGTGCGGCCGAAACGCGCGCAAAACGTCGAGGTAATGCTTGTAGGACTCGAGCGCGCGGTCGCTTCTCCAAGCTTCGATCGCAGAGTCCGGAGCCTGCTGCAATTCGAGCTCGAAGAACATCAAGTGCACGTGCAGCTCCGTGGCCCTCTCGCGCTGTCTTTGAAGAAACGCGCCGTGCGCCGGGTCGGCCATGTCCGCCGCAAACACGAGCTCCGCGAAGTTCATGGGCTTGGCGGCCTCCTGCGCGATCTCTTCGAGCTCCCCGATCGCCGAAGCGAGCCCGTTTGCGTCGATTTGGCCGGACGCGATCTTGCCCCGATACCGCTTCGCGAACGACCGCGCGCTCTCCATGGCTTCCCGCCAGACTCGATCGATCTCGGGGTCGTTCGGACCGGAGAAAAGGGCGGAAAGGTCCCAACGGACCGGCGCATCGGCTGCTTCGACGGTGCTCATGGCGAACCATTATGCAGGCCGAGCGGCGATGACCGCCATTGGACGGCCCGTCCGTACCGGCGCGAAACGGTGTATGCGAAGGATGCGCTCGGCGTCCATAATGAAGAAAGGATCTCTTGATGCTTCTGAGCTTTCTCCTGTTTTTTCCGTCACCGGCCGCTGCCGACGCCGTGGGCGCCTTCTCCGACCTGATGAAGAACGCCAAGACTTTCCGAGTGGATGTGCGAGCGAGGACCACGGGCAACAAGGATCAAGGCGTCGGCACTTTTGAGTTTGAGAGACCCGTTCGCAACCGGTTTCAAATGAAATGGGGCGCGGCCGAGTACGTCTACGCGCAGAACGAAAGGGGCCTCATCGAGATCGACTTCGGTTCCCGAACGTATCGAGAATTCGCGCCGTGGTCGCGGCCGATCATGCCCGACTCGACCCTTTCGACAATCCCCGAGACGGCGTTTCCGCTCGCGCTGCTGGCCGGCAGACTGGATGTGGAGATTCCCCAGGGGACTGCGTTTCGAGCCGCGCAGCCCAAGCAGGGCCAGGACGCGAATGAAACGGCGATGTCCGCTTCGTTTTCGTCGGGGCCGGCTCGCATCACCGTCAACACGCGAATCGCTTCCGATGGACGGCTGATGTATTACTCCACGACGACCGAGGGAGCCGGGCCTCCCGTGACGACCGAGCTGTTCTTCAGCGGACATCAAATCAACAAGCCGTCCCGTCCGGGAGCGTTCTTTCCGAAGGTCCCCGTAGGATTCTCTCCTCAAGCGCTTCCCGACACGCCGATTCCCGTAAACGTGCGGGAGAAGTTCCCGCTTACCGGCTTGGCAGATTGGCGTTCCCGAAAGCCGGAGGATCTCGCGCGCCGGTTCGGAGGAAAGCCGCTGCTGCTAGTGATCGCGGATGCCTCCTGTGCCGCATCGGGAAGGGCCCTGCAGGCGCTTCCAGAGTTGGCGAAGGTGGTCAAGGGGTCGGGGGGCAGCGCGGCGATCGTGTGGACCAAAAGGGCCAGGCATTCAAAGGCGCCCGCCGGGTATCCGGAGCTGTTTGACGCCACCGGCGACGTCTTGGAACGTCTGCGCCTGCCCGGGACGCCGGCGATCTACCTCCTTGACGGCAAGGGAGTCGTCCTGCAGTTTTGGATCGGCTACGACCCCGCAATCGCCTCCAATTACCGAGCGGAGCTCGTCGAGCGGCTGCGCCCGAAGGCCACACAGCGCGCCCGCGGCTAGCGTCGGCCTGGCCGGTCGGGCATACTTTCAGCCTGTGAGAACGGTGTCCGGGAAGATGGACGCCTCCGGGAAACGGTTTGCGGTGGTCGTCAGCCGCTTCAACGAGTGGGTCACGAAACAGCTGCTCGAGGGCGCGCTCGACGAGTTGAAGCGCCACGGTGCGGTCGTATCCGAAGTGGTGCACGTTCCCGGGACGTGGGAGATCCCCCCCGCGGTGGTAGCGCTGGCGGAGCGTTCCCCGAAGGACCGGCCGCACGCCGTGGTGGCGCTTGGATGCATCCTCCAGGGGGCGACGATCCATGCGCGGCTCCTGGCGGAGGATGTGGCCAAAGCGCTCATGTCCATCCAGGCCGAGCGGGGCATTCCGGTGGCGTGGGGCGTCCTCACGCCGGATTCCGAGGAACAGGCGATCGAGCGCGCGGGCCTAAAGCTCGGAAACAAGGGCAGAGAGGCCGCGCTGGCCGCGATCGAGATGGCCAGCCTAACGGAGCAGCTGCGGTCTTCCGGGCGAAAGGGAAGCGATTCCCCAAATCCGTAGCCTCCTCGGCTAGACTCGCCGGGTGCCTCCCGACCTCGATCTCGTTCGCGACTGGCCGCTCGCGCTCTCGTTGGCGGGCATCGGGGCGCTAGCATCGGGCGTAAACGCGGTCGCCGGGGGAGGCTCGCTTCTCTCGTTTCCGTTTCTCGTGGCGGTGCGGATTCCCGCGCTGGAGGCCAACGCCACAAACGCCGCAGGGCTTTGGCCTGGTTCGCTTGCGGGCGCCATCGGGTTTCTCAACGCGCTGGGAAGGACGGGCCGCCACATTCGCCCGCTGCTGCTTCCGACGGTCCTCGGCTCCGTGCTCGGAGCGCTGCTGTTGGTTCGGCTTCCTGAGCGGGTCTTCGAAACGGCCGTTCCGTTCCTGATCGTGCTGGCGGCTTCGATCCTCGCGCTGCAGTCTCGAATCAAGCTTTGGGTCGAGCGCCGGCACGGGCGCCTGCCTTTCGCCGCCGGCTGGGCCCTGCAGCTTCTCGTGTCCGTCTATGGCGGCTACTTCGGCGCTGGGATGGGCCTGATGATGCTCGCCGCTTACTCCCTGTACATGGAAGGCGACATCCACGAATGGAACGCCGTCAAGACATGGCTTGGGCTGTTCATTAACCTGCTCGCAGCGGCCATCTTCGTTGCCGAGGGCCGCGTGCTATGGGTAGCGGGCGCAAGCCTTGGGGTCGGAGGCATCGTCGGCGGGTTTGCTTCCGCTCGCCTCTCCCAACGCGTGAATCCCGACGGCTTGCGGATCGGGGTTTCGCTTTATGGTTTCGTCGCGGCTGGATGGTTCGCCTGGAAAGCGTTCGGTTAGCCTCTTCGGCGCCCCAGGACCTCGAAAGCGGTGTTCTCAGTCCTCGATTCCTTTGGCACGGAAAAACTCTACGCTCGCGCGGACGCTCTCCAGGGGGTCCCTGGGCGCGTCGTCGTACTCGATCGCGCCCATCTCCACCTCCGACTCGTTGCAGGCTGCGAGAATGGAGTCCCAGTCGAGCGCCCCGCTGCCCGGCTCGGCGTCTCGCGGGATGTCGCCGTCGTGCCCGTCCTTGAGGTGCACCTGCGGCACGCGGCCGGCAAGCCCCCGAACGAATGCGGCGGGGTCCTGGCCGCCATAGTAGACCCAATACGTATCAATTTGGGCGTACACGAGCTCGGGGTCCGCGGCCTCGAATAGAACCTGAAGTCCCGGTTTTCCGTTCTCCATAGCGAGCTCGAAATCGTGGTTGTGGTAGCCGAAGCGCATGCCCGCCCGCTTGAGCGCCCGGGCCACGGGCTCAAACCTTCGAGCGCACGGTCCCCAGCCGTCGGAGTAGAACTCCTTATCGATCCAGGGCACCACCACGAAGTCGTTGCCGAGAGCAGCGTTCTCGGCAACGACCGCCGGCAGGTCGGATTCCAGCCGCTCGAACCCCACGTGGCTTGCACTGACGGACAGGCCTTCTCCGTTCAGGATGCGGCGCGCCTCTTCTGGCGTTCGCCCATGCAGCCCGGCGAGCTCCACATGCCGTAATCCCATGGAGCGCAAAGCGCGCAGAGTGCCCGCGAAGTCCGCCGCGCATTGATCGCGCACGCTGTAGAGTTGGACCGAGAGCTTCATGGCATCCGATTCTGATGGAATCGGCTCGGCGGCGGCAAGGTCCCGTCCGGCATCCGGCCCGTTCAATCGCCGGTAGTCGAGGGCGCGCCGCCTGTCGAGAGGTCTGTTCCGGAACGATTCTCGGCTCCCGTTTCTCTCGTTTCGGGACCGGCCGCGAACCACTCGTTCTTCAGAATCTCGTTCGCAAGCGCTGCGGGGTCTCCCTGGTGCGCCTGCTGCCATTCCGCTCCGGCAACGCGCTGCACGTCCTCACGATAGGTGTCCGCAAGGTAGTGCAGCTTCCCGGCTCGGACGGCGCGCAAGGTGATGGTCTTGGCGTCCGGCATCGCGTCGAATCCGGCCTGCGCCAACCGGGAGCCGATAGCGCGAGGGTCTTCGCCTTCCGGACAGTCGAAGGTCAGGGAGCCGAATCCGGTCCGTGGGTCGAACCGCGCATCCAGCAGCTTCGAGCCGTCCACCGCCTTCGCCGCGATGGCGGCCTGAAGATTTCGATCCTCCTCGGGCTGCCGCGGGTTTGCGCCCAAGGGAGCGGGCACATTCGCCGTCGCGTCCGTGGGAGGCTGAGCGGCTTTCGGCTCGAGGGTTACGGGCGCGTCCACGACCCGCGGACCAGCCGCCGCGCCTGTCTGGCCGAACTCGCGCCCCAGGAAGAACGCGAGCACGCAGAGCGCGACGAGGAAAAGGAACAGCAGCCCGATGTACACGCCGACCTTCGGCCTCGAAGTCGGCAATCCGAGATGCTTGGCGGTAGCTGCGGCTTCATGCTCGCGAATCCGCTCCTTCACTTTCGAGAGCTTGTCGCGAACGGCGGTGTTGTCTGGCGTGATGTCGAGGGAAAGCTCGTACCATTCGGCAGCCTGCGAGAGATCGCCCCTCTCCGCGCTTATGTCTCCCAAAAGTCCGTTCGCGGTCGCGTTGTTCGGGTACCGGCGCAGAATCGTGAGGCAGACCTCCTCCGCTTGCTTGAAGTCCCCGCGCATGCGAAGCAGGTTCGCTCGGGCGAGCATCGGATAGATGGTGCCGTCGCTGCCTTCTGTATGAGGCTCCTCGGAAACGGGCGCGCCGCACTCGTCGCAGAACTCGGCGTCCTCGGAAACCGACGCGAAGCATCGATCGCAAAGCCTCGAGCCCTTATCTTGTCCCTGTACTGCCAAAACCGCCTTCTCCCCTCGGCGTTTCGTCCAAAGTATCGACCACGTGGACCTCCGCCCTCGCAACCGGGCAAACGACCAATTGCGCAATGCGCTCGCCCTTCGACAATTGGACGACGGATCGGCCCAAATTGATCAAGAGCACCCTAACCTCCCCTCGATAATCGGAGTCGATAGTTCCGGGCGTGTTGACCATCGAAACCCCGTGTTCCAGCGCAAGGCCGGACCTGGGCCGAACCTGGCCCTCGTAGCCCGGCGGCACCGCCACGCGCAATCCCGTCGGCACCAGCTTGCGCTCGAGAGGCTCCAACACGACGTCCTCCGCCGACCGTAAATCCAGACCGGAGGAGCCGGAGGTGGCGTACTCCGGAGGCGCGATTCCGGGCTGCACCGTGACGAGCATCGGCACCCGGTCCCCGCGATGCTCGAACGCGCCCTCGGAATCACGGCTCGAGCTCTTGAGTGGTTCTGCAGTCGGCCGGGGCGCGCTCACCGGCGCTTCCACCATAGGTTGTCGTAGGTCGCAAGCGGCCGCACTTCGTCTTCGAGAGAGCGCATCTCGGATGCGCGCATCGCTTGAAACGATCGGGCGTACGACAGATTCTGAGCGGCCTCGGTCTCCCTCCGAATCCCGATGGTGAGCGTGTCGATCGGCAGGCTCAGCGCGTACCGAACGAACCTTTCCGCTGCGAAACGCCCACCCTGCGCGCGCTCGACGCCCTTGAGGGACTTCATGCCGACGACCGCGATTCCGAGCTTGTTCGCTTTCGGAATCACTTCCTTCGCGAAGTCGTGCAGCCCCGCATCCAGCGCGCTGACCGGCACCAGAATCGAGTCGAACGGGAACTCGTCGAGCGCTTTCAGGAACACTTCGGGGCGCGTGTGGCCGGTGATACCGATGAATCGGATAAGGCCGTCCTTCTTCGCGCGCTGCAACCCTTCTACCGCGCCCCCCTTCGACAGGACGCGGTCGAGCGTACCGAAGTCGTTTACGGCGTGAACCTGGAGCAGGTCGATTCGGTCGGTCTGAAGCCTGCGGAGGCTCTCGCGCACCTCGTTGTGGGCGCCGTCCGCGTCGCGGCGCAGCGTCTTCGTCGCAAGGAACACCTCCTTTCGGCGCGACTTGAGCACGATTCCGATGCTGGACTCGCTCCGAGTCCCCTGGTAGCTCGGCGCCGTGTCGAGATAGTTGACGCCGCCGTCGATCAGGGCTTGGATCGCACGTACGGACTCCTCCTGAGCGGGGAGCTCCGCCGAGCCGAGCGCGAGGATCGAGGCCTTCCAGCCGGTCTTTCCGAGCGAGCGCTGCGGCACTCGCGCTGCCTGTGGGCTCTCGGGAAGGAGCCTCGCCACCGCCGGTGCCGCAAGGGCAGCGCCAGAAAGGCACACGAAATCGCGACGAGAGAGTGCCACGCCCTATCCTATCACGCGGCGACCTATACTGGCACCGTATGCGCGTCGAACCGCTCGGCGAGCACGCGTTTCTGATCCGGGACCTGGGCGATCGGCCCGCCTATGGTGTCGCCGCCGCGCTGCGCGAAATGGCTCTTGAGGGCGTGTGCGATGTGGCGTGCGGCTACGACACGGTCGGGGTCTATTTGGATGAACCTAGTTTGGGACTGGACGAGCTTCGGGCGGCTCTCGACGCGGCCTCCCAGACCCCGGCTCGCGAACCGTCGCTCCACACGGTTCCAGTGTGCTACGAGCTGGGCGAAGACCTGCCGGAAGTCGCGCAAGCCTTGAGAATGAAGATGCAAGACGTGGTCCGCCTGCACTCCGGTCGTCGCTACCGCTGCTATGCCATCGGTTTCTGTCCGGGCTTTCCCTACCTCGGCTACCTTCCGGACGAGCTCTCGGGCATTCCCAGGCTTGCCGCGCCCCGTGTTCGCGTGCCCCCAGGCTCCGTCGGGATCACCGGTAGGCAGACCGGAATCTATCCGTCGGAGACGCCCGGCGGATGGCGGATCATCGGCCGCACGCCGCTCTGTATCGCCGACCCCGAAGAGGCGTACTTCCCGATCCTTCCGGGGGACGAGGCCGTATTCGAGCCGATTGACGAAGCCGAGTTCGAAAGGCTCGAGGGCGGGCGGCTTTGAAGCGGATCGACCTCAACGTCGACATTGGCGAGGGATTCGCGTTCGACGAGCAGCTTCTCGAGATCGCGACGTCAGCGAACGTCTGTTGCGGGGAACACGCGGGCTCCCCGGAGCTAACCGAAAGAACGATCGAGCTTTGCAGGGCGATGGGAGCGCGTATCGGGATGCATCCCGGATTCCCGGATCGCGAATCCATGGGCCGCGCGATGCCCGAACAAAGGCGGCTGTCGGGCTATGCGGAAAGCATCCAGGCTCAAGCCCAGCGCTTCGTGGACTATGAGTTTCCGGCGTACATCAAGCCCCACGGCGCATGGTACAACGCGCTCGCCTCGCCCGAATCGGTCCCGGCCGCCGTGTATGGAGGGTGCTGGGGCATTCTCGCGGGCCTCGTTTTCAGCCTGAGGGTGCCCGTCATGCTGCTTGCGTGCCCGCGAATCGTGGGCGATCTGGAAGCGGCGCGGGTTCCCTTACTCCGAGAGGGCTTCGCGGATCGGGCGTACCGCTCCGACGGGACGCTGGTGCCTCGTTCCGAGCCTGGCGCGCTTCTGAGCGACCTGGCGGAGATCCGGGAGCAGGTGCTTCGAATCGCTCCGAAGGTGGATTCGATCTGCCTGCACGGAGACACGCCCGGCTGCGTGGAGATCGCCCGGTCGGTCCGTGACGCTTTGGAAAGCGCGCGTTACGAGGTGGGGTATTGAGCCTTCGCGTGGTTCGAATCGCCGCCGGCTCTTCCCTTCGGGACTCCGGCCGAAAGGGATGGCGGCACTTCGGCGTGCCTCCTGGCGGCGCATTCGACCGGGAGTCCCTGTTGCTTGCGAACGCGCTCTTCGGAAATGAGCCTGGGGCTCCGGCGCTCGAAATCCCGCTACTGGGAGGAGTCTTCGAGGCCGAGTCCGATCAATGGGTGTCCGTCGTCGGCGCGCGCTGCGAAGTCTCGATCGACGGATCGCGCCAGTCGGGCGACTCCGCGCTCTTTTTGCGTCGAGCACAATCACTCGGCATCGAGAAGCTTCAGGCGGGCGTGCGAGTCTATCTAGGCGCGCCTGGAGGTTGGTCCGCGCCGGAGTCGCTTGGCAGCCGCTCCGGTTTTGCGGTCACGACTGGCCAATCGTTGGCATCTCGCGAGCAGTCGGTTCCCTGCATCGGGCAGAGCGGGTTCTGCAGGCTCGCGGCCCAGCCGGAGAGCGTAATGCCCGGAAACCTTCGCGTCCTTCCGGGCCCCCACAGCACCCAGGATTCACTTGCCTCGCTTTGCGGCGGCAAGCTGACTGTCTCGCCGAACTCGAGCCGCATGGGCGTGCGACTCGAGGGATTCCCAGAACCGGCCGACGAAGAGATTCCGAGCGAGCCTTCCTGTCCCGGCGCATTGCAAGTTACGCCTGACGGCACGTTGATCGCGCTCGGACCGGACGGCCCGACGATCGGCGGCTATCCGAAGATCGCCTATGTCGTCGATGCGGACCTCGACAGGCTCGGGCAGCTTGCCGCCGGGCAGGAGGTCCGTTTCGAGATGATGTCCCTAGAGGAAGCCAAACTGCTCCGTGGCCAGAGGGCGCTTCGCCTGGCGCGGCTGCGCGCAGAGATAGCGGCCGTTCAGCGGGCTGGAACCAAGCGATAAACCCTGTCGTCTCCCGAACGCGGGCTCCCGCGCCCGTCGCGGTTCGAGGAGCAGAAGTACAGGTATCCGTCCGGACCGCTGACGACGTCCCGCAGCCTTCCCAGCCGTCCGGAGAACAGTCTTTCCTGGTTTACAACCCTGCGCCCGTCCAGCTCCACGCGAATGAGGCACTCTCCCCGCAAATTCGCAAAGAAGAAGTCGTCCTTGAACTGCGGCACCTTGTCCCCCGTGTAGAACGCGCCCCCGCAGGGCGCAACCGCGGGCGTGTACTCGAGCAATGGCGGGACGGTGCCCGGCATCGTCTGCCGGTGGTGCACCTTTGGCCAGCCGTAGTCCTTGCCCTTCTCCACGATGTTCACTTCGTCGCCGCCGCCGGGAGCATCCGAGCCGGACGGCCCGTGCTCCGTCTGAAACTGAAGGCCGGTTCCAGGCTGCCAGTCGATTCCTTGCGCGTTTCGATGTCCGTAAGACCAAATCTCGGGCCGCACTCCGGGCCTTCCCACGAACGGGTTGTCCTTCGGGACCGTGCCGTCGTCGTTCAAACGCAGCGTCTTGCCGTTCAGGCTCGACATGTCCTGCGCAAGCTCCTTCCGATAGCGCTCGCCGGTCGTGACATACAGCTTGCCGTCCGGCCCGAACTTGATCCGGCAGCCGTCGTGGTTGGCGCCGCCCTCGATCCGGTCCACGATCGTCTTGGGCTCGGCGAGGCCGTTCGCCGTCTCACGATAGCGGACCACCTTCACGGTGAGCCTTGGGTTCTCGTAGGTGTATGCGACGTACAGCCAGCCGGTGCGCTTGAAGTCCGGGTGCAGGCACATTCCGAGCAATCCGCCCTCGGAAGTCTCCACGACCTCGGATAGCACGGCGAGCGGCCGCGGGTCGAGCTTGCCGTTTCGCACCACCCGGATCCTCCCGGGGCGTTCGGCTATGAGCAACCTTCCGTCCGGCGTGAACGCGAGCGACCAGGGTGTCTCCAGGCCACCGACGTAGGGTTCCGCGCGAATCTCGGGACGATCCACTTCAGGCGGGAGGGGAGCCGCCTTGCCGACGGTCTCCGGCGCGCACGCCGCTTGGGCGAAGATCATGGCGACCGCTGCGATCGACTTCGAGATGTCCATAAGCGAAATCCGCCCCCGACGAACTGGTGGGGAACTTACCACCAATTACGACGTCGCATTGAGCGGCATCACCATCAGGGAAAGCGCGTCCAGTCGAAGCTACGCACGAGACTCGTCGTATTGAACGAGGCCGACCGGATTGCCGTCCGGGTCCGCCACCTCCGCGCTCCACCCAACTTCCGGCAAGTCGTGCTTGGGCCTCACGACCGTGCCCCCGAGAATAGGCGTCCTCGCCAAGTAGTCGTCCAAATCGGGAACCCGAATCCAAACATGGGTGAAAGGCGCGGGTTGAACGGTGTCCGCTTTCGTCAATCCGCCCACGTGGCCGTCCGCAGTCCCGAACACGAGCATCGGCCCGAACTCGCGGAACTGCCAGCCGAAGAGCTCCTCGTAGAACCTTCGGCTGCGCTCCAGATCGGTCGCTGGGAACTCGATGTGGCAAACGGTGTTCATGGGCATGGTCTCTTCCTCTCGGTCGACCCGGCAAGGCTGTGTGCAGTGTATGCGAGACGATTGCGTTGGGGATTGTCCGATCTTGCGAAATCGTCGGCCACTATGGAGAACTTCGCTTCGGAGCCTCCGGCGGTATCGCCGGCCGCCTTCGCGCTTCCCCCGGAGGTTCCCCAAAACGCCTCCGGTAGAGCCTGGTGAAGCTGGCGGGGCTCGAAAAACCCACCTCCAGGCAAGCCTCAGCAACCGTTACGCCTTCCTCCCGGAGCAGCCGGCGGGCGATGTCGAGCCTGCGCGAGGTCAGGTAAGCGTGTGGCGTCGTTCGATAGACCGACTTGAAGAGCCGCTGCAGGTGGAACGGAGAGAGCCCCGCGGAGGCGGCGATTTGTCGCAGGGTCAAGCGCTCGCATGCCCGCGCTTCGATCTCCGCCTTGGCCACGGCGACGCAAGCCAGCACGTCCGCGCGGGTCGCCCATCGCTTGGCGGGCACACGAGCGGCAGCAAGCCCGTATCGGCAAGGACCCGACCCGGACTGCACAACATCTGGCGCCTTGCCAACGATTCCGAGCGAGCCACGCACGGTCCCATTATAAGGGTAGGCCCCTTCTGTTCGACAAAGGGTCTGCTCCCGTCCACGCTTGCACGCGGGCGGCATCGCAGCTTCCGGCAAAATAGTCTTGATGGCGAATCAGGGCGGGCAAGAACCGCGCAAAAGTCCGCTGAGACGGGCGGGTGCGATCGCTCTCCGGGTGTGGCTCGCGTTTCACTTGGTCGCCATCACGAGCTGGTCGCTCCCGAAGCCGCCGCCGGCCGTGTTGAGCGGACGCGACTTGCCGATAGGCACGGACTGGCTCAACCTGTGGAACGAGCGGTACGTCAAGCCCTCGATCATCCGTCCTTACCTGCTCTGGACCGGCTTCTGGCAGGTCTGGGACATGTTCTCCCCCGATCCGTCGGACACCGACCTCTGGGGCGACGCGATCGTTACCTACCAAAACGGTTTGCAGCGGCGCTACCGATACCCGCGCATGTACGAGCTGCCCGTGACCTGGAAGTTCGTCAAGGAGCGCTACCGCAAGTTCTACGAGCGTGCTTCGCAGGACGCGCATTCGTACCTGTGGCCGGTCTTCGCGCAACGAATCGCCCTGCTGAGCGACACGGAGCCGGGAAATCCGCCCGTGAGGGTGCTCTTGCGCCGCCATTGGATGCCCCTGCCTAAACCCGGCAACCCGATGCCCGAAACGTACAACACCGCCGAGTACTACGAGCACACTGTGGACCAGCAGGCGCTGGATAGGGAGAGCGGCGCCCGGTGAACCTGCTTCGTCGCGTGGACCGCTGGTGGTTCGGCGAAGACTCGCCCGTCGCGCTCGGCGTCTTCCGCATCCTGATGGGCGCTCTCGCCTTCGTGAACTTGGCGATGATTTCGATCGACTTCGACGCCTGGTTCACGGAGCGGGGGTTCGTGCCGATAAGGGTTGTGCCGATCTACATCGGCACGGACCCGCGGCTGAACGTGCTCTCCGGCGTGGCGGACGCCCGCGTCACGCTCGCGGTGTACCTCGCGATCATGCTCGCCGCGCTGCTTACGACATTCGGTCTGTGGACCCGGATCAGCTCGATCGCGCTCGCGGTGGGGTACGTGTCGCTGCACCACCGGAACCCGCTGATACTTCACGGCGGCGACCTGGTGCTTCGAATCAGCCTGATGTATTTGGCTCTGGCCCCGTGCGGCAAGGCGTGCTCCGTGGACCGTCTGATCGGGCTTTGGCGAGGGAAGGTTACGGGGTCCCCGCCGGACGTTTCCCTCTGGGTTCAGCGATTGCTCCAGTTCCAGATCGCGCTTCTCTATTTCACCAACGTGTGGCACAAGATGCGCGGGCACTACTGGCGAGAGGGAATCGCAACCTGGTACCCGCTGCACCTGAACGAGTTCGATCGCTTCTGGTTTCCCGAAGCGCTGGCGGAGAACCGGCTCTTCCTCGCGATGACGACCTACGGAACGCTCGTCGTCTGGTTCGCGATGGGCACGCTCGTCTTCTACAAGCCGTTCCGAAAGTGGATCCTGCTTGGCGCGGTCGGAGTCCACGCTTTCATCGACTACGCGATGAACATTCCCCTTTTCGGATTCCTGATGATCGCCACGTTCGTGAACTTCTACGATGGCGAGGAGGTTTCGGGCTGGGCTCGTCGGGTAGGAGAGCGGCTTTCGCGCTTGCGGCTGAAGGTTCGCCTGCCAGCGGGAGCTGAGCTCTCGCCCCGAGGCGCGAATCTCCTTCGCGCGCTGGATCCGTTCGGGCTTGTCGAGTACGTTCCCGGCGACAGCCCAGAGTGGAGGGCCGAGACTTCTGGCGGCAAGCCGACAAATCCGTTTGTCGGCTCCTATTTGCGTTGCCTGGGAGCCTGGTGGTTCGGATGGATTCCGGGACTGTGGCCGGCGCTGCTCCGCAGAGCTTGCGAGAAGGCTTCCGATCAGGTTTCGGAAGTTCCCCCCGATGTCGCCGTCGAGGCCGCCGGAGGTGGCGAGCGATGAAGCTCTGGAAGTTCGCGAAGCCGAAGGGGCCCGGCTACGGCATCAGCGCGGACTTCTATCTCTCCGTGCTCGCGGCGAAGGCGCAGCTGCCGCCGCTCCTCGCGGTTCTCAATCCGAAAGCCGAGGCGGACGCGGTCCAGGGAATGGGAGCGCCGCTGGCATCGGGCGCGGCCAAGGAGGACCTGGCGAAGCCGCTGGCCCGCGGGGTCTATGCGCTCGCGAGCATAGACCGCAAGACGGTCCTCAGGCTGCGAGTGCTCAGCAAGGAGGAGGCCGGGTTCGATCCGGAGCCGGTCGCCCGAAGCGCCCTCGGCGCGGCTATGCCGGCCGAGCTGCTCGCCCGGATTCGGGCGACTTGGTCGGTTCTGCAGCTGACGTTCGAGTCGCACGATCCCACGGTCGCCCCGGCGATCGCGTTCGCGCATGCGATCGCAAGGCGAATGGCGGAGCTCACCGACGGGTGCGTGGCCGACCCCGTGTCGGAACGATATCGAATGCCGGGCGACCTTGGGCCAATTCCCGCCGCCGGAGGGGGGCTTCCCGCGCAAGAGATCGTGTCGGTGCGTGCGACGCAATCGGATGGGGGGCTTCACGCCTTTACGCTCGGTATGCGAAAGCTTGCGATGCCGGAGTTCGAGCTGTCCGGCCTGGAGCCGGGATCGGAACTTCTTGCCGAAGCGTTTCTGCTCGGGGTTTGCCAACGCGTTCTGAACGGGAAGCCGGTCCGGCCGGGGGATCAGCTGGGTTCGCGCCGCGCGCCGTTCCAAGTGGCTCAAGGTGGACTGGATCGTGCGATGTGGGAGGGAATCGCTTGCTGGGAGCTGATCCCGCCCACCGGCCGCTCGGCCGCGGATTCGTTGCGTGAATGGGCGTCCGAAAACGACTGAGCGCGCTAAATGTCCGGTCGCCACCGTCGTAAACTGCGAAAGCGGCCGTCGAGCGCGAAAGCGAGCGGGCCGCGCAGCACATGTTCACGGGCATCATCCAAGCTCTCGGAAAGGTCGTGTTCCTCGACGGAGGGCGCCTTCGGATCGCGACGGACGGTGCGCCCTGGGAGGACCCCGTCGCGGTGGGCGAAAGCGTCGCCGTGAACGGATGCTGCCTCACCGTTGCGAGCTTGGAAGAGGGAGTCCATTTCGATCTCAGCGAGGAAACGCTCAAACGGACCGCGCTGGGCGACCTTCGCGGAGGCGTTCTGGTGAACTTAGAGCGCTCGCTCCGCCCGCTCGATCGGATAGGCGGGCACATCGTTCAAGGGCACGTGGACGGCGTAGGTTCGTGCCTGAACATCACGCAGGCCGAGGGATCTTGGGTGTTTCGCTTCGGCGCGCCGGACGGATGCGACCGCTACCTCGTGGACAAGTGTTCCGTAGCCGTGGACGGCATCTCGCTTACCGTCGTTCGGCCCACCGCGGGCGCTTTCGATGCTTGGATCGTGCCCCACACGTTCGAGAACACGAACCTGCGGGATATGAAGCGGGACCAGCCGGTGAATATGGAGTTCGACCTGCTGTTCAAGTATGTGGAGCGCCTGGTCAGCGCGCGGTGAAGCGGAATCGGGCTACTTCGGAACCAGCTTCAAGCCCATGATCGCGCCAAGGCCGCTGTAGAGCGCGGCCGCCGCGGCCTTGCCGATGTACTCCGCCCTGCGCTTGTTCTCGTGCATGATCATGTACTGCACGTCTTGCGGATTGCCCGAAAGCTCGCTTCGGCGGGTCGTTCCGAAAAAGGGCCCACCGACTTCCGCGGTGAAAGCCTTGCCGTCGAGGATGAGCCTGTCGGAGGCAGCGTCGAGCAGCCAAACGCGCACTTCCGCCTTGCTGCGGCTCTGCGGCCCCTTGAGGTTCCCGAGGATCGCCGAGCCCTCCGCGTTGCGCTGCTCACAGGCTGTAACGCAAGCTAAAACCACGAACGCCGCGCCAAGCTCCTTACCCAGCTTGGCGAGGTTCTCCTTGCTGCGCTGGCGATCTTTGGAAAAGTCCAATTCAAGTCTGGAGAGCGCGTCGGTGACTTCGGCCTCCTGCGCCGGCTCGTAGTCCGCGTCCACGATCGCGGCCCTGAACCAATCGCTCGCGATGCGGTTCGTTCGCTCCCTTACCGCATCGCGCAGCACGTTCGGAAACCGGGGCTCGGAAGTATTCAGCATCGGGACGACAGCGACCCGGATCTTCTTTGCGGGCTCTTGGGCGCCGACGACCTTAGCGGCAGCGAGCCCAGAAAGCGCGATCCAAAGGGAAGCGATCGAAAGTAGGAATGCCTGCTTCATGGAACTTCCGCCCTGCCTTCCTGACGCTCTGGGCGGCGCTTCGGTTCGGCTTCCGAGGGTACCTTGGCAGCATGGACAAGGCCGTCGTGCTGTTGAGCGGCGGACTCGATTCGGCAACGACCCTCGCGGCCGCCCGAAGGGACGGCTTCGAGTGCCACGCGCTGACGGTTGCCTACGGCCAGCGGCATAGAGCGGAGCTCGATGCCGCCAGACGGGTTGCCGCGCACCTCGGCGCCGCGTCGCACCGTATCGTGGATGCCCCGCTTGGCGAATTCGGCGGCTCGGCACTGACCGACGACATTTCGGTGCCGAAGGACCGTCCCGAAGCGGAAATCGAATCTGGCATTCCCGTAACGTACGTTCCCGCGCGCAATACCGTGCTGCTCGCGCTCGCGCTTGCGTACGCGGAGTCCATCGGCGCGCGCGACATCTTCGTGGGCGCGAACGCGGTCGACTACAGCGGCTACCCGGATTGCCGGCCCGAATTCGTCGAGGCGTTCGAACGCCTGGCGAACCTCGCGACGAAGGCGGGCGTCGAGGGCGAGCGCTTTCGGGTCCATGCTCCCCTCATCGAGCTGACGAAGCCGGAGATCGTCCGTCTCGGCCTCGAGCTCGGGGTCGAATACTCGTTGACGCTCTCTTGCTACGACCCGTCCGCGGGAGGCTACGCCTGCGGGCGCTGCGACGCATGCCTGATTCGCAAGCGGGCATTCGAATCGGTCGGCATCGCCGACCCTGCGCTCGCGCACATCGCACATGGCTAGCCTGAGAGTCGCCGAGGTCTTCGCCAGCATCCAGGGAGAGGGGACCTGGGCGGGCACGCCCTCCGCGTTCGTCCGAGTCTCGGGCTGCAACCTGCGCTGCTCCTGGTGCGACACCAAATACGCGAGCTGGGACCCCGAAGGCCCCGTGGCTTCGGTCGAAGAAGTCGCGCGACAGGCTTCCGAGTTCGGCATTCGGCACGTCGTGATTACGGGTGGAGAGCCTATGGCTTTCGCGCAGGTCACGGAGCTGGCTCGTCTTCTCCATGAAAGGGGGCACGTGCTCACCATCGAGACCGCCGGCACCGTTTTCCGGAAGATACCGTGCGACCTCATGTCCATCAGCCCCAAGCTTTCCAACTCGACCCCGGGCGAGGAGGCCGGGCCTGGCTGGACCGAAAGGCACGAAAAGCTGCGAAAGCAACTCGCGCCTCTTAGAAAGCTGATTGCAGCCTATCCGTATCAGCTCAAGTTCGTGGTGAACCCGGAAGGCGGAACGGACGACATCGCGGAGATTCGATCGATCCTCGACGCTGTGCCCGGAGTGGACGAGTCGAAGGTGCTGTTGATGCCGGAAGGGGTGGACGCCGAAACGCTGCGACGCCGCTCCGCTGCGCTCGCGGAGATATGCATGCGCGAAGGCTGGCGACTTTCGCCCCGGATGCACATCGAGCTCTTCGGGAATCGCCGGGGAACCTGACCACCCCCGAATCCATTTGCGAATCTCGCAGAAAGCCTTCGCGGATGCATGCGCGAGCCTAGTGCCGTCCCTATAATCAGTCATGCCATCCGTTTCGGAGCGGCGCCCGGGGGGCTGCGTGTCGCTCGCGTACGACGGTCCCGACCCCTCGCACCTCGAGGTGGCCGTTCCCTGTCTCCAGTCGCACGGCCTAGCGGCAACGTTTTACTTGGAGCCCGTTCGGCTGCTGCAGCGAGCGCGAGACTGGCAGGCGGCAGCGAACGAAGGGCACGAGATGGGGAGCCATTGTCTCCTCGGGTACACGGACGGACGCGGCAACCTATCGAACTGGACGCTCGAGACGGTCGAATCCGAGCTGCGCGAGTCTCGCAAGCTGCTTGCGGACCTCTTCGGCGCTCAAAGCGACTTCAGCTTCGCGTATCCGGGCGACCAGTCTGGTTGCCTCACCGTGGCTTTCGATCCGCAGCCGACGAGCTACCGGCACGCCGTGACGCGGGTGTTCGGCATCGCGCGCTCGGCTCTGCAAGGGATGAACGACCCGGACTCTTGCGACTTCGGGTACTTGCAAATCGTGGACTGCGAGCGAATGGACGCGGAAGCGCTCATCGAATCGGCGAGCGCCGCGTTCGAGCGCTCCCTGTGGTCGATTCTGGTATTTCGCGGCGTAGGCGTCGGATCGGGCGGCGTGGATGCGCGCGCTCACGAGAAGCTCTGTTCGTGGCTCGCCGAAGATCGGGAGGGGCGTAGGACCGACACGGTGCTGCGCGAGGCCTACCGTGTGCGGAGCCTGCGCGAAGCGCCCGAACACGGCGTCTTTCTGACCGAGGGATAGAAGCCGTCCGACTCAAAGGAATCACTTATCGTGGAGCCGACCCGCACCGAGTTTCTGCATCTTTCCTCTTCGGAGAAGCTCCTCTTCTATGCGCTCGCTGCCGCCTCGATTCTCATTCTTGCGCTTCAGGTTTGGCAAAGGAGCCGAGCGTGGAGGTCCGGAAGGCCGATCTCCTGGAAGCCCCAAGGCCTGAAGGGCCTCTGGAGCTATGTGTTCGCCCAGAAAAAGGTCCGCACCGCCAGGCGGCGTTCCGGCGCGCCGATGCATTTGCTGATCTTCTATGGGTTCCTGGCGTTGTTCGTCGCAACCACGCTCCTGGCCATCAACACGTACTCGCCCTGGAAGTTTCACCGGGGAACCTACTATCTGGCCTACGAAGCCACCTTCGACGCCCTTGGCCTTCTGTTGGTCGTCGGCGTGGTTTGGGCGATGTCGCGGCGGGCGGCATTTCTGCCGAGGAGCATGGCGGCGGGCGGCGGCGACTGGCTTGCGCTGTGGATGCTTCTCGTCCTGTGTCTCACGGGCTACCTTCTCGAGGGCGCGCGCATCGGCAACAAGGTCTTTCATCTCGGCTCGGCCGAAGACTTCGACAAGTACTCGCCCGTCGGCTATCTAATCGCGGGCGCCCTGGGGCCCGTCGGCGACGGATGGTACAAGGGCATTTGGTGGTTCCACGCGATCCTGGCGCTTGCCTTCATCGCCGCGATCCCGCGCTATCGAATTCGCCACATCCTCATCGCCATGTTCTCCGCCTGGGGGAGCGAGCGCGCCCCTATGGGCGAGCTGAAGCCGATCTCGATCGAAGAAGTCGAGCAGACGGGCCAGATCGGCGTCTCTAAGGCGAAGGACTACTCTCGCTGGCACCTGATGTCGCTAGACGCGTGCATGGAGTGCGGGCGCTGCACGGACGTTTGCCCGGCAAACGGTGTCGGCAAGGTTCTCGATCCCAAACGGGTCGTCCAAGACATTCGTGGAGCAATTGCGAGCGGCGGGTCCGTCGCGGAGGCGGTATCCGAGGAGGCGCTGTGGGCGTGCACGACCTGCAATGCCTGCGTGGAGGCTTGCCCGGTGTTGATCCGGCACGTGGACCTGATCGTGGACGCCCGGCGGAACCTGGTCGCCGAAGGAAAGTTTTCCGGGACTGGCGCGCTGATGCTGCGCCAGGTCGGAAGCTCGTCGCATGCCTGGGGCCAGGCCGCGGACTCGCGCGAGGAGTGGATGAAGGGCCTCGATATCCCGCTTTGCAGGGACGGCGTCGAGTTCGACGTGCTGCTATGGGTGGGCTGCGCAGGGGCGACTGATCCGGGCGCGGTCAAGGCGACGCGAGCTTTCGCGCAGCTCTTGGCGAAGGCCGGCGTTCGCTTCGCGTGCCTCGGCCGTGAAGAAGCTTGCACGGGAGACCCGGCGAGAAGGGTGGGCGACGAGTTCTCGTTCCAGGAGAAGGCCCAGACGAACGCCGAGACCTTTCGGAAGTACGGCGTGAAAACGGTCGTTACACCCTGTCCCCACTGTCTGAACACGCTGCAAAACGAGTACCGGCAGTTTGGGGCCGAGCTGGAAGTGAAACATCACAGCCAGATGCTGCGCGAGCTTATCGAAGCAGGACGGCTGAATGCTGCCGCCCCCGACTCTGCCGGAGTTACCTTCCACGACCCGTGCTATCTGGCGCGAGTGAACGGAGAGAGCGTCGCGCCAAGAGCGGTTTTGGGCAGCACCGGGTTGCTGGAGCCTGGGAATCGAGCCGCGAAGACGCTGTGCTGCGGCGCGGGCGGCGGGCGCATGTGGATGGAGGAGCCTCCCTCCCAGCGGCCTGGGGACCGTCGCGCGAAGGAGCTTCTGGCGACCGGCGCGAACACGCTCGCGGTTGGTTGTCCCTTCTGCAGGATCATGCTGGACGCTTCTGTGAAGCAGGTCGGCTCCGAAGAGGTTCGGCTGGCTGATCTGGCGGAATTGGCTCTGGAATCGAATGTGTAGCAGGCGATATACGGCGATGTATCGCTCACTATGGGGCCTGCGAGGGCGTTTGGGGGGTTCGGATTCGTTCGGGTTGGTTAGGGCTCGTTCGGGTTGGTTCGGGCCTCTCCTCGTTTTGCGGGAATGGTTCCCCTTCCGGGGGAACCGACTGGGAGGGGGTCCGCAAACCGACAGTGTGTGCTATGGCGAAACGATCTTCGTCGACCGCGCCTAGGCTTCCGCCCGGCCCGCGGGAAACTCGTCTTTCCTGCCCCTCCACCGCAGCTCGAACGGGACGGGCGAGTCGATCGAGAGCTTGCCGTCCTCGTAGCGCACCGTTAACTCGCCGTCGGGGTGGGCGATGCGCGCGTCGAACCGCCTGAGCGATCCGGGATGGGGCATGATGCGCGCCTTCTTCCAGCCGGGTGAGACGCTGGTGACCCCGGCGACTATCTGAAAGAAGCCGAGGATCGGGTGCGCGCTCCAAGCATGGCAGTCCGAGCGGGTGGGCTCGGGAGTCTCGGCGAAAGTGGTCAGGCCGTCCTCGATCATCTGCTTCCAAGGGGCGAGCTCCTGGAGGTAGTCGAACGGATAGGAGGCGCTCGGGTTGGATCGGGTTGGTTCGGGTTCGTTCGGTTTGGCTTCCGAGTGTTCCGGCCGCCCGAACATGGCAAGGTGCTTGTAATAGCTGAAGTAATAGGTGCACTTGGCGGCGTTCGCCTTGGCGAGGGCTTCCGTGGGCCAGGGGTCTGGATCGAGACCCGCTTGAAGGGCCAACACGCCCTTCAGCGCTTCTGCCTGCTCAGATCCCAGCTCAATCACGGCCTCGTGGTCCACCGCTGCAGCGAGGCTCGAACGGAGCTCGATGGGCATCGAGCTGGGAAACGAAAGCGAAGCAGGCCTTGCGCCTAGGAACTCTTCGAAATCGCGCTTGGATAGACCGAAGTCTCCCTTTAGAAGCAGTGTTTCATCCGATCTCATGTTCTCGAGCGTTTTTGCGACTCGCGAAAGAGCCGGGCAGGCGAGCGTGGCGAGCAAAACTAGGAGCCTGTGCTCGCGGGCATTTGCGGACAAAAGTGGAGCTCCCCATTTCCACTCCGGAACCCAGTCGCAAAAGGGCCAAAAGCTTCCGCTTCCCCTAGTCAGGCGATGGTAGGAAGACAGCACTCCCTGAGCAGCCTCGGCCCATCTGCTGAACCTGCCGGTTGGATCCGCCCCGTTCCAAAGCGGGTCGTGCATCATCTGATCCCACACCATCATCACCCACCACAAGCTGAACGGCGGGATTACTTGGGTCTGGCGCGAGGGGTACCGCGATTGGGTCAGCCCGTTCTCCATCAGCGACCAGCCGAGCGTCTCGACCGCGTTCCGCTGGAGCGCCCGGTCCCGACCCAGGTAGTAGCCGATCAGCGCCTGGATGCGCGTGTCGCCTACGTACTGAAGCTGTTCGTAGTACGGACAGTCGAAGTAGGTCTCCCCCGCGCACCGCTCGGCGGTTCGGACCGCCACATCCCAGATCGGCCTGACCCACGGGTCGTCCGCATCGAAGGACGATTCGACCTGCAGCGGATAGCCGGTCTCGATCGCGTCGATCGAGATCAAAACGATCCCCTCCCCCCTGGAGGGGGAGGGACTGCGAGCGGAGCGAGCTGGGGTGGGGGGCTGGGACGCCGAACCCCCCACCTCTTCCCCGTATTCACGGGGAAGGTCCTCCCCCTCAAGGGGGGAGGAAGAACCTCTACCCGGGTTTTTCGGCGGACCGGGTTCACCGACCTCCACCTCGAGGAGGGAGGTAACTTCAAGGAGCAGGTACCGAAACGTCCTCCACCAGAGGGTCTCGATCGTTCGAGACTCGCCGTCCAGGATGATTCGGTCCTGATAACCGCGTACTTCCTTGCCCGCGACATCGTTTCGATCGCCCTTCGTGCCGTCGGGATGCCACAAAGCCTCGGCGTAGGTGAGAGTCAGCGTCGCGCCGGGAGGCCCCTCGAGCGTCAGGCGCGGATAGGCGCAGAGCAGCTCGCCAAAGTCGAGGAGCACTCTCGCACCCACCGCCAAGGACCATGGCTTCCGAAGCTCGGTTTCCTCGCCGCCTGGAGATGGATCGCCCAAGAACCCGTGCCTGACTTTTGGCATCACGGCCCGGATTCGGTATTCCATTGGCGGGATAGACCTTGGAATCAGCATCCACGGCGTGCCGCCGCCGGTTGCGCCGCGATCTTCGGCATGGCAGACGACGTTAGGCGCGCGCCAAGCGGCCGATGGCACCTCGTTGTGGGACGGAACGGCCGGATCGGACAGCTCGGGTTGATTCGGTTCGGAAGCGCCCGGTCGTGCTCTCGCATGGGGAAACGGGTCCGAGGCGACGACCTGTGCTTCTTCCGGGATCTGAACGTCTTCCTGCTCTGGCCAGCCGTCATCGCCAGTCCGCCAGCCCCAAGGTGCGCCGCGAAGGTCGATGATCTCCCCCGGCCCGACGTCGATGTACCAGTCCAAATGGTGCGAGTGGAGCATGTCGAAGCCCCAACTTTCCAGCCGCAGTACCTGCCAACCGTCCGGCGTCGAAAGCCCTTTTCCTTCGAGAACGAACCCCGTTCGAGCGCTCATCTGCGCCATCGGCGCCCAGCGGCCGAAGTTCCAGACCAGCGCGGCGATCCAGTTCTCTCCGACCTGAAGAAAGGGAGCGAGATCGTAGGTCTCGTAGAACCAGTGCTGCGGGTCGCCGCGTTGAGGGCCGAAGCCGACGAGCTCTCCGTTGACGTACAGCTTGTAGCGCTGGTCCGCGGAAACACGCACCAAGAGCTCCTGCGGGACCTCGTCCAGCTCGATGCGCCGCCGGAAGCCGAATACGCCGAGGTCCTCCCTCGGATCGGGCGAGAGCGAGATCCACTTGGCGTCCCAAACGAGCGGGTCGGCTTGCGGCACAAAGATTCGATTCGCCGGCTCGCGGCGATTTACCTGCGCGAACCCGATCTGCCTGACTCTGCCCGGTATAATCCGCGCGCCAGGAAGGCCCCATTCGCATGAGCGAGCAATCCCCCAAAAACGTCCTCGCCCCGACGCTTGCGGCGGCGGTTGCGGCGCCCGCAGTCGTAGAACCAAGTGAGGTGATGGCGGGCCCGAAGGACCAGCCGGGGCCCAAGCCCTTTCCGGAGTTCGACGCGGACATCGCGGTGATCGGCGCGGGCCCGGGGGGCTACGTCGCGGCGATCCGAGCAGCCCAACTCGGGGCCAGGACGATCTGCGTCGAGAAGGAGTACCTGGGCGGCACGTGCCTCAACTGGGGCTGCATCCCCAGCAAGGCGATGATCGCCAGCGTGGAGCGATTGGGCCACGTTCTCCATGCGGAAGCTCTCGGCGTCAACGTCGAGGGCAAGGCGAGCATCGACTTCCAGAAGTTCAGCGCGCGCCGCGACAAGATCGTCCAGACGCAGCGCGGAGGAATCGGCACACTGTTCAAGAAGAACGGCGTGCGGCACGTGGAGGGCTTCGCGAATTTCGTGGACGCCCACACGATCGAGGTCGAGAAGGACGGCAAGAAGCAGCGGCTGTCGTCCGCGAACTTTGTCCTCGCGATGGGCTCGTCCGCGATCGTGCTGGACATTCCGGGACTGAAGGGCGGGCGCAAAGAGGGGGTGTGGACGTCGGACGACGCGGTCACCGCGCCTCACGTCCCCAAGTCCATGCTCGTGGTCGGCGGAGGCGCCGTGGGCGTCGAGTTCGGATACGTATTCAACGGCCTCGGAACGCAAGTGACGCTCGTGGAGATGATGCCGTCGCTGATCCCGACTTGCGACGCCGATCTCGGCTCGGAGCTTGCGAAGCTTCTCGGACGCCAAGGGCTGAAGGTCCACACGGGCGCGACCCTGGAACGCGCGGACAAGACGAAGTCAGGCTGGAAGTGCCGTCTCAAGAAGGGCGCAGAGACCGAGGACCTGGAAGTAGAGGTCGTGCTATTGGGCGTCGGGCGCAAGGCGAACACGGACGGCATGAACTTGGAGAAGGTTGGCGTAAAGCTCCACAGGCGAGGCGTGGAGGTCGTGGACGACACCCTTCGAACGCACGCACCCAACATCTACGCGATCGGCGACGTTACGGGGAGGATTCAGCTTGCGCATGTCGCCAGTTCGGAGGGCGTGCATGTGGTCACGAACATCGTGAACAGGACTAGCCGGACCTTCGACTACCGCGCCGTCCCGAATTGCATTTTCACCGTTCCGGAAGTGGCGACCGTAGGGCTTACGCAAAGCGAGGCCGAAGCGCAGGGATACGACGTGGCCGTGGGCAAGTTCGCCTTCCGCCCGCTGGGAAAGGCGATGGCGATCGCCGAACAGGACGGGTTCGTGAAGGTCGTCGCGGAGAGGAAATACGGCGAAGTGCTCGGCGTTCACATGATCGGCGCGCACGTGACGGACATGATCGCGGCGGGCGTGGCGGCGATCAAGCTCGAGGCCACGCTCGACACCATGGTGGAGACGATCCACGCGCACCCCACGATGGCCGAGGCGATGCTCGAGGCCTACGAGGACGCAGCCGGACACGCGATCCACAAGATTTGACGCGCTGTTGCGCATGCCGGCCGCGTCGGGGAACCTGGTTCTGCCGCGGCCCGTAACCTCTCTCTGGATTGGGGTTATCCTAGAGGCATGAGATTGAGAGCCATACGTCGAATTGCATGGGCGATTGGGCTGGGATCAAGTTGTTCCGCTTCGCTCCTCGCGCAAGCGGTGCCGGGCGGTGACGAGATCGCGCCGCCGCTGGTACATGAAAAGGGCGAGGTCAGCAAAGCAAAGGCGGTCGAGGTCTGCAAGGCCTTTCTGAAGGGCTGCGGGATCGGCTACGGGGGCCTTCCGGTCGAAGTTCACTACGAGTACAAGCAGGGGAATTCGATCGGAAACATCTGGGTCGTTCGCTTTGCCCGCGTGATGGACTTCTACGTGGACGCGCAGACCGGCAAGGTCACGAACTTCGTGTACACCAAGAAGGCGCAGGAGGTGAGCGACGCCCGAATGAAAATGGGCCGCAAAGCGGCGCTCACCAAGCCGAGGCTGCCGACGTGGAAGACTCTGCCGTCCGTCATGCTTCTTTCGCCCGATAGCAAGCTCGTGAAGGAGGACCTTACTCCGACGAGCGGGGTCGAGAACATCGGCACGGGCTGGTACATTCGATGCCACGCGATCGAGTGGCCCGGGGGCAAGCCGATCGTGAACGCGCCGGTCGAGATTTGGACGGACTTTGATCCGAGGGACGGCTCGCTGATCGGATTCTCGAGAAGCGGCGGGGTGCGGATGCCCAACGCGTCGCCGAAGGTTTCGGCGAGCAAAGCTCAAGCGATCGCGAAGTCGAAGGAGGCTTCGGCGGAGCTGAGGCCGGGCAGGCCGTCGATCAAGAATTGCGCTTCCGGACCAAAGCCCGGACTCGCTTGCCAAACCGGCGAGAGAGGAAGGCCGGACCGTTCCAAGCCGCTCGTTCCGATCTGGATCGTGACCCTAAAGAACAAGGAGCTTTGGATTAACGGCGTAACCGGGAATCTGCTCGGCGGCCGCAGGTTCGCGCCGCCTCCCGCCAGGACCGGACAGTCCAGCCGCGTCGGCGGCGGGTAGCCGCCTGGTTCGCCGCGAGAATTCGGACATCGTCCGGAATCGACGGGACGGTAATCTCGCGCATCGCATGGCGAGCATCGAGACGTTTCCGAATCCGAAGCCGGCACGGGATTACACGATCACCCATGAATGCCCGGAGTTCACGAGCGTGTGCCCGAAGACGGGCAATCCGGACTTCGGGGAGATCGAGGTGCAGTACGTCCCGGACGAGCTATGCATCGAGCTCAAGTCCTTAAAACTGTATCTGTTCTCATTCCGCCAGCAGGGCATATTCTACGAAGCGGTCGTGAATCGAATCCTGGACGACCTATGCGCCGCGTGCGAACCCAAGTGGATGCGCGTGACGGGCAGGTTCAACGTTCGGGGCGGCATCCGTTCGGAGGTCGTCGCGGAGCACGGAGCCAAGCCCTCTTAGGACCGAGCCTTAAAGCCCGTGCACTGGCAAGTGCTTGCCGATCCCAGGCAGCGGGACGGCGCATGCATGGACTTGGCGTGGCCGCACTCGCAGACCGGGTCCGTCACCCTGTGCGCCCCCTCCTCGTCGCGGTGCACGTACTGCTCCTCGTGGCAGACCATGACCTTTAGAGTCTTCATGGGCACGTCGTCCGTTTGGTCCTCCGGCACGTCCGCAAATACCCAGTCCACCTCTTCCACGACCCATCGCTTCTCGGAGCCCATATGCAGCTCCAGCACGTCGCCCTCCCGCGGGACGGGAAGGTCCCAGTCGTACTCTCGCATGATGGTGTCGCCGCTTCGGCTGTCCACGAAGATGACTACCATGTTGGCCTTCCTTGCAACTCGCAGCCGGCCTCCCGCCGGCCATCGCCTCCACTAGCGGCGGCACGAGCCGCCGCATATCCGAATACATTACAGGATGCCGCGAGGTTTCGGCGCGGTTTTCGCAGGGAATCTTGCGAATGAGTCCATAGGCTACTCCCGCTTTGCCGTGTCGCGGCCAAGGAGGCGGAGGCGCTCGAGGCGCTCCGGCTCACGCCCGGAAAGCGCAGCGTCCTTGGAAAGCGCGGCATGTGCGGCGGCGAAGTGTGGACGGGCTTCATCCGCGCGGCCCAGCTCCAACAGGCACTCGCCGATCTCCTCTTCGACGTAGCCGTCCGGCGAGCCGCCCCTTTGGCTTTCCTCACGGAGTTCGGTCTGCAATGCCAGGGCTTCGCGAAGCCGGCCAAGGGAGCGAAGCGCACGCGCGACGCACCACTTCGCCACTCGGATCAGCTCCGGCTCGCCCTGCTCGACGCGGGCGCGAAGAGCTTCTTCGAAGCATTCGAGCGCCTTATCGAACTCGCCGGCATCGTGGTGCGCCCAGCCGATGTTGCTCCGCAAGGACCCGCGCCATCGCCGCGCCGGCGGGTCCGATGAAGCTTCGGCGCGCTCGAGCGCGAGCCGGTTCCACTCGCGAGCAGACTCGGGCGGCTCGACGATTCCCAGCATGTGCGCGGCGTCGATCGCGAGGAACTCTTCGCGCAGCGAATTGGCCGACTCCCAAGCCCGCAAGAAGAGAGGCGACGCGCGCTCTGGCGCCCCAGAGGAGTTCCAAATCCTCCCGCGCTCCAAGCTCAGTCGAATCCGCGTCCGCGATTCGCCCGAAGGTAAACGCGCCTCGACGCCGTCGAGAACTTGGTGGGCTTCGGAGAACCTTCGCTGCAATCCCGCAGCTCGCGCCGCTTGGGTTAGTGCTTCCAGCTCGAATTCGGTGTCGCCGACCGCGGCGGCCTTGGACGCAGCATCACGGAATCGCGTCTCGCTTGCGGCCGCATCTGCGAAATCCCATAGGGCCAGCAGCTCCGCAAGCGAGCTCGATGCCACCCTAGCCCCGGTCTCCCGTTTCTCGCTTTGGAACGATTCGGATCGGAGTCGACAGGCTGCAAACGCGATCGCCGATTCCGTACCGAGCCTCCACAAAGAAGGCGAGGTGCGCCGCGCCCCTATCCACTGCGGCCTTGGTCCTACCTTTGTTCTGCGCGATGCTTTCGCCGCCGATCCAAACGGCCCGTTCCCATTTGGACTCCCGAAAGTCCATCGAGTCCGACTGGGCGCGCCAAACCGTCAGCTCGACGGGAACCGTGCCTCCTGTCCTCACTTCGAATGCGACCTTCTTCGCAGAGGGCCGAACGGAACACTCCAAGGCGGGCATTCGAAACTCGCCCGCGCATGCCCTGGCGAACGCGCACAGGCCTTCCAGGGCGAGCCGGCCGTCCCCGAGATCGTGGCCCGCGTTCGGAACCACGACTGCCCAATGCGGCTGCCGCAGCTCGTTCCAGTACACGCTCATCGAGTCGAGGGTCCAATAGCGGTCGTTCGCGCCGATCACGAGCAGCGTGGGCGCGGAGATCCGAGCACGGTAGGCGTACGGATCGATCATCTTCGCCATGCGGCCACCCCTCGGCGTCTCCAAAATCTGCTGCAGACCGCGGTCGGTGTAGTCGCCGATCATTTCGCTATATCGGCCCCAGTGTGCGATCTGCCTGTTCATCTGCGCGGGGATGTTCAGGTTGTCGTACACCATCGGGGCGATCCCGGCGATGCGCGCGTCGCCGGTCGCCGCAGCGAGCCACGTGGTCCATCCGCGTTTGCTCGCGCCCGTCACGACGAACCGCTTGATCGGGTTCGACGTCTTCGCCGTTGCTTCAGCCAGCGCATCCATTGCCCGAATCACGCTCTTCGTCATCGGAAAGAGCAGCGGCCAGTCGGGCTCGCCGGTTTCGAGGTACTTGACAAGGGTGTGCGCGATCAGCCCGTCCTCGCGAAGGTTCCATATGGGCTGATTGGGAATGTGGAACAGGGTCGCGCACGGCATCCCGGAGCGATCTGCCACCGCCGTCGCGATGCGAAGGTCTTCGTCGTTCGGGTCGCCGCCCGTAACGACAAGCACCGCAATGCCGTCGTGGTCACGGTGTTTCGGCTCCGAAAGCGTAACCGTGTGCTTCCACTGGACGCCCTGCCACGTCTGGCTTGTTAGATCGAAGTCGACTCTTCGCGGCTCGCGGCTCGCTTCGCGCCAGGAGTAGCTGGCGTCCGGCTTCATTACGTAGTCGAGCAGCTCGCTGGGTGTCGCAAGGGGCGTGCAAAGGAGGTAAGCGACGACCGCCGATAGCATAGGCGTACCATACCATCGCGAATCACGCGAGAATCGGAAGGCCTAGCGGAGTGCCGAGATACCGCCGAACTTTGGGAGTGACGGGTTCCGTCAAGCTCGTGTATCGGGCGCAGGTTGACTTCATGTGGAAAACCTGCAAGAATAGGGAGACTTCCGCAGTCGAGCGGTCGCACGGCTCCAGGGGAGGTTGCGGGATGATAGGGAAGATTGCAAGGATAGGCTTACTCGCGCTCGTCGCAACGATGTCCGCGGCGGCGTTCGCATTTTTCGACACTCAGATTCTTATCGAGCGGGCTTTGAACAGCCCGACGCTCACCGTTCGCTACAACGGGGCGCGCGCGGCGATGGCGGAGATGCGGCTAAACGGCATCAGCCTGGGAACGCGCACGCTGAACTCCGCTAAAGCCAACGGCGAAATGAACTTCACGCTCGATTTGAACGCGCTGAACGACGGCGACAACGAGGTCGAGGTCCGGCTGTTCGACAAGGCCGGCAAGATCCTCGGCTCGCAAAAGATCGCCATCACGTCGGACGACGGTTCGAACGCTCCGGTACGAATGACGAATCCCAAGGTCGGAGCTACGGTGCAAGGCGCCGTGGAGATCAAGATCGGGTTCGGCCGGGAGATGCGCAACGCGTACGTCAGCTTCTTCGTCGACAATCAGTTCAAGTCCATGACGAACGCGGCTCCGTACACCTTCGTGTGGGATACGACGCGCGACGCGAACGGATGGCACGAGCTGGAGGCGATGGTGGTCGACGAGACGAGCGCCACGTTCCGCACGCGCAAGGTGCGCGTGCTCGTGAACAACTTCGGCGGGCGAACCGATAGACAGGGCCTTCCGGTGCCCGCTACGACGCCGGCCGCGCCTGCAGCGATTCCTCCCGCGCCGGTGTCCACGGGGAGCGCCAAGGGCGCCGCGATCGCGACGACGGCCTCGGCGGCCGTGTCGAGCGCGGTGACGCCGTCCCTTTCCGGAATGGCGGTGTCGAACGTGGTCTCGGCCAAGCCCGGCGAGAAGGCCGGCGTCAAGCCGGGCGCCGCGCTTCCTACTCAGACCACGGGCCCGCGAGTTTTGACTCCCGGCACGGCGTCCGGAGCCGGGGTCCAAGCGGCGTCGCCGTCCGTTCGGCAGGGAACGATTTCGGTTCGTCCGGCAGCTGCGGCCACTTCTGCGGCGGTCGGGTCCGCGCCGAAGCTGAGAATCGTCAAGGGCCAGAGGCTCTCCGACATCTCGGCGCTTACGATCATACTGAACTCGAAGATCGTCCACTTCGACGTGCAGCCGCGCGTTTTGGACGGGATCGCAATCGCCCCCGTTCGGCACCTTCTCGAGGGCGCGGGCGGCGAAGTGCGCTGGCAGCACGCCGAGAAGATCGTGGACGCGATCGCTGAGGGCCGGCCGATCCGGCTTCGCATCGGCGACCGCTTCGCGAAGGTCGGAGAGGAGATGATCGAGCTCGAGCTGATCCCGTTCCTGGAGAGCGGGAGGACGATCGTTCCGATCAGCTTCCTTCGGGACGCGCTCAGCGTGGAAATCGAATACGACTCTCGAACGGGCCACGTTCTGATCACGAGCATCAAGAAGCCCTAACAGAAACGCTGCTGCAATTGGAAAGCGCTCGGGACACCCGGGCGCTTTCTCTTTTGCGCTAGGCGAACTTCGAAACGATCGCCGAATCGGTGCGAAGAAAGTGGCCTTCCGTGCCGATATGTTAGAAGTGAGCCGCTCATTTCCGATTGCGCGTCACGGATGCGCGCGGCGAGAGGTGTCGAAGTGAGCCTTGCGGACGGACCGGACAGCCGAAGATACGAGAGATTCAAGATCCTGGACTACGCGCTGATCGTGTGCAAGAAGCGGAAGGAGCCGCTTCGCTCGGTCGTCGTGGATATCGGGCTGGGCGGCCTTCAGCTGAGGTCCAAGGAGCCGCTGCCCGTCGGAGAGCCGTGCCTTGTTCAAATCGGCCGGGACGGGGTCGAGCCGCTGTCGCTGCAAGGCGAGGTTCGTTATTCTCGCACCGCAGACGAGACCGGACTCTATTCCAGCGGGTTCAAGTTCCTGCCGAGGACGCACGCGGAGCGAACCCTGATCGCCGAGTACGTTCACTCTGTGTTCCTGCGGCAAGGGGAGCAGCTTGCGAACGCGGACGAATACCTGGCGACGGGCTAAGAGCATCGCGCCGGGCCTCGACTCCTAAGCGGGCGCTGGGACTTCATGGCCCATCGCCGCGCGCATGATCCCTTCTTGGGTTGCGGAAGGTCCGTCGAAGGTGCCGACTACGCGTCCGTCGCGCATTACGAGAATCCGATCCGCCATGCCGAGGACTTCGGGAAGATCGCTGCTGATCATTAGGATGGCCACTCCCTGGCCCGCGAGCTCTCTCAGAAGACGGTAGATCTCCGCCTTTGCGCCCACGTCGATGCCGCGAGTGGGCTCGTCGAAGATCAGCGCCTTGCAGGACCTCCAGAGCCACCGCGCGATCAGCACCTTCTGCTGGTTTCCCCCGGAGAGATGGGCCACGTCCTGGTCGAGCGACGCCATTCGCACGTTCAAGCGCCCCGTGAGATGGGAGGCGATCCGGCGCTCCTCGCGCCGATTCACGAAACCGAGCCTGCTGAGACTCTCTAGGCTTGCCAGGCTGGCGTTCTCCCGCACGGACAGCTGCAGAACGAGCCCGTGGCGCTTGCGATCCTCGGAGAGAAGCCCGATTCCGGCTCGGATGCTCTTTCGAGGCGATGCGCGATCCAGCGCGTTTCCGGATACGAACACGTTGCCCGCGCGAACTCGCTCGACCCCGAGCGCGGCTCGCGCGACAGCGCTTCGGCCGGAGCCTACAAGCCCTGCGATGCCCAAGATTTCTCCTCTTCGAACTTGAAAGCTGACGCCGCGAATTCGATCGGTTGTGACGTCCCGGAACTCCAGAACGGGCTCGCCGGGATCCGGTTCGGACCGCGCGGGATACTGGTCCGTGATCTCTCGCCCGACCATGAGCCGAATGATCTCGCTGGCATCGGTGTCCGCCGCGTTCTGCGTCGCGACGAGCTTTCCATCACGAAGCACCGTGATCCGGTCCGCCAGAGCGAAGACCTCTTCGAGACGGTGGCTGACGTAGAGCACGGACCTCCCGTCGTCGCGCAGGCGCCGCACCAGCGCGTACAGGCCCGCCAGCTCGTGCTCGGTGAGCGTCGCGCTGGGCTCGTCCATCACGAAGAGCCGAGCGTTCTGGGATACGGCTTTCGCGATCTCCACCATCTGCATTTGAGCCACGCTGAGCGTCGAAACCCGCCTGCCGGGATCGAGATCCAGCTGCAAGCCACCCAACACGTCCGCCGTCTGCCGACGCATCTCCGCGAAGTCCACGAACCCCAGCCTCGTTGGTTCGCGCCCGAGAAACACGTTCTCCATCACGGACAGCTCCGGAACGAGGCTGAACTCTTGGTAAATGGTCGCAACGCCCAGCGATTGCGCGTGTTGCGGCGAGCCGATCGATACGTGCTCGCCTTGCCAGACGATCTCGCCCGAATCCGGATGGTGGGCTCCCGAGAGCGCCTTAATGAGCGTGGATTTGCCCGCGCCGTTTTCGCCCACTAGCGCGTGGACCTCCCCTTGCGCTACATCCATCGCGACGTCATCCAGCGCCTGGACGCCCACGAAGGCCTTGCTCAGGTGTTTCAGTTCGAGGAGGGGAGAGCGTTCCATCGGCTGCCTTGATGATCTCGAGCGACAACGCGCGGCCACGCCTCACTTCACGAGGTTCGGGTTGTCATTCAGGAACTCCTCCGCGTTCTCCTTGGTGACCGCCTTCGTCGGCAGCACGATCTTCTTGTCCGGGGGCGACCCCCCTTTCAGGATTTGCGAGGCAACCTGGATTCCCTTCGCTCCGGGCGTCGGGTATACGAAGGTCGCGGTTACCTTGCCGGCCTGAAGGTAGTCCACGATCTCCTTTTGGCAGGCGTCGATCCCGAGGATGGTCTTGCCCTTCATTCCCGCGGCTTCGAGCGCCAGGTAGGCGCCGATCGCCATCTCGTCGTTGTGCGCGTAAACGGCGTCGAACTGCTTGCCCGTTTGAAGGAAGGTCTCCATGTAGCTGCGCGCCTTTTGCCGCTGGTAATCGCAATGGTCTCCCTCGAGGACCTTCACTTCCGGGTACGACTTGATCGCCTCCAGGAAGCCGTTCCTTCTATCCACGGTCGGCGTGGCGCCGGCAAGGCCCTGGACCATGAGCACGGTCCCCTTTCCGCCGAGCGCCTTGCCCGCGAACTCTCCCGCGGCGCGCCCGATCGCGACGTTGTCGCCGCCGATCCAGCAGGTGTACTTGTCGCTCTCGATGGACCGGTCGAGCAAGATGACCGGAATCCCCTGATCGAACGCCTTCTCGCAAGCCTGGGTGACCGCGACCTCGCAGGGACTGACAAGAAGAACTTTCGGTTTCTTGACGAGGAACGTTTCGATGACGCCGATCTGCTTGTTCGCGTCGTCCTGGGCGTCCTGAAGCTCGAACGAAAACTCCGCCGAATGCTTTGCGGCCTCCGCGCGTATCTCGGCGTCGAAGACCTGCCGCCAAGGGTCCTGGCTGTTCGCCTGCGCGAACGCGACCATCGGGGTTTCCGGGCCGTCCGCTTTCTGGCACCCGACGAGAAGAGACGATGCGGCGGCAAGGGCCGCCGCCCACGATGCAACTCGATTTCGCACGCTCATGACCTCCTGCCTAAGCTCTGCAAGTAAACCGCAACGAGAATGATAATCCCTTTGAAGCCCAGTCCGACCTGGGTATCGATGTCCCGCAGCTGCATCAGCACGCCGATGGAAACGATGAACAACGATCCCACGAACGTGCCGAGGGCGCTGCCGTAGCCTCCGAGAAGGGAGCAGCCGCCAACCACGGCTCCCGCGATGGCGTCCAGCTCGTAGCCGATCCCCGCGCTGTGCTGGCCGTTGTTCGTCTTTGCGGTGAACATCAGCGCGGCAAGGGCGACGCAAAGACCGTTCAGGGTGTAAGCGACGATCCGGGTCGAATTGACGGGCACTCCAGAAAGGCGGGAAGCCTCCTCGTTTCCTCCGACCGCATAGACGAACCTTCCAAAGCGGGAGCGCGCCAGCAGCAGTGCCGCAAGGGCGGTCGCCGCAAGGAGCACGTACGCGGACAGGGGCAGCCCATACGGCCGCTCCTTCAAGGGCGCGAGCGCATCGCCGATCCCCGAGATGAACACGCCGTCGCTGTATACGTATGCGATCCCCCGCAGCGACACCATCGCCGCAAGGGTGACCACGAACGGCTGGAGGCGGGTGTAGCTGACGATTCCCCCGAGAAGAGCGCCGACGGCCATTCCGAGCGCAAGCACGTATGCCGAAGTCCAAACAAGGGGCGAGCCCGACTTGCACCAGGCCGCCGTAACGCAGTTCAAGAGGGCGAACAGCGACCCAACGCTCAGGTCGATCCCGCCCGTTAGGATGACGAAGGTCATTCCGAGAGCGAGAGTCCCGGGAATAGCCACTTGGTTGAGCACGTTCGCCAGGTTGTTTTGGCTGAAGAACAGCGGCTCCAGAAGGAAGGCGGCCGTCAGGAGCAGAAACAGTCCGAGGAGTCCCTGGTATCGCTGAACGAGGGGAAGCCAGGGGCTTTCGGCGCGTCGCGGCAGGGACATCGGCAAGCCGAGCTTCGTCGCGAATCGCGCGCGCTCCTGCTTCGACGGGGGAACGATGATGGCTCTTCGAACTTTGTGGGTTGGCGTCTTTGCGATCGTCGCAAGCTCGTCTTTCGGGCAAGCGATCTCGATCCAGTCGCTGCTCGCCGAGATGACGGACCTTGGCCGGCTGGCGCGTCCCCCATTTCCCAGATACGGCACCGCTCAGGCGTCCAGCTACGACCGCGCGTCCAAGGACCCGAAAACCGACTGGTTCGCAAACGCGGACTACGGCAAGTACCTTCGCGTCGAGCTTCGCGGAAGCCGGGTGGAGCACGTGTTGGCGGACCTAGTTGGGCCGGGGGCCGTTGTGAGGATTTGGTCTGCGAACCCGGTCGGCGTGGCGCGCTTTTACTTCGACGGAGAGCTCGAGGCCCGGTTCTCCGCGCCCGTTCAGGACTTGCTAGGCGGGAAGGTCCCGGGCATTGGGGACCCGTTCGCGTACACGTCGGCAAGGGGCTGGAACTGCTACTTTCCGTTTCCCTACGCGAAGCGGCTCAAGATCACGGTGGACGAGTCGCAAGGGGAGCGTGTTCGAAACATGTACTACCACGTGAATTACCGAACGTACTCCTCGGGAACCCGTGTGCGGACGTTTAACTCGGACCAGCTGAGCGCAGCCCAACAGCAAGCCTCGATAGTTCGCAAGGAGCTTCTCGAGCCGGACAAACGGCTGTCGCGGCCGCCGGGGACCGTGGACCTTCCCTTTGAGGGCGAGGCCTCGCCTGGAGCCCAGATCATCCAGAACGTTTCCTCGCCGGGCACGATCACGGAGATTCGCTTGCGCCTGAGCGTCGTCGGCGCGCCCAAGGACCCTAGCGACCTTCCTTGGGACAGCCCCTTTCATTTGCACAACGCGCTTCGGACGACGAGGCTCACCGCCGAGTTCGACGGCAAATGCACCGTAGACGTGCCGCTCGGCGACTTTTTCGGAAGCGCTCCGGGACTGAACCCCTTCAAGAGCCTTCCGTTCGAGATGCGCTCCGACGGATGGATGATCTGCCGGCTTCCCATGCCGTTCGGCCGAGAAGCCGAGTTGAGGATAACGAACGAAGGGCGCGAAAGGATTCGCTTGGAAGGGGTGCTGTCGCTGGACGCCCGGAAGCCCGCGTCGCCGTTTTACTATCTGCACGCGCACTGGATCGGTGACCGGGTCTTCACTAGGCCGATGTGGGACATGCCGTTCCTAAACGCCTTCGGGGAGGGTCGGCTGATCGGCTCCAACCTGCACATCGCGAACCCGGTCGGAACCTGGTGGGGGGAGGGCGACGAGAAGATCTACGTCGACGGCGAGTCCTTTCCCAGCACCTTCGGGACCGGGACCGAGGACTACTACGGCTACGCATGGGGAAGCCCGGAGCTTTTCGAGCGTCCTTATCACGCACAGCCTAGGTGCGACGGCCCGGCGACGTTCGGGCACTCGAGCATCAACCGCTGGCACGTGCTGGACGACATTCCGTTCACGAAGTCCTTGCGCTTCGACATGGAGCTTTGGCATTGGGCCGAGGTTACGGTGAGCTTCGACAGGACTGTGTATTGGTACGCGACCGGACCGTCGGTGGGCGCGGTTCCGCTGTCGCCGAGGGGCAGGCTCCCCGTCGAGGCGGAACGCCCGAAACCGGTCAAGGGCGCGATCGAGGGCGAGAGCCTCGTGGAGGCGGGGAGGTCCGGCGGAACCGTAGAGATTCAGGACTTTTTCGAGCTTTCGAACGGTAAGCAGCTCTGGTGGCGGGACGCGAAGAAAGGCGACGTGCTCGCCCTGAAAGTGGTCGTGCGCGAGCCGGGCACGTACGCGGTGTCGGGAAGCTTCTGCATGAACAACGACTACGGAATACACAGCTTCCGCATGTCGGGACAAGCACTAGGCGGGCCGGTCGACTTCTACTCCTCGAGCCTAAAGTGGGAGGTCAAGCCGCTCGGGGAAGTGAAGCTCCAAGCGGGCGAGGCCGTGCTCGAGATCGTGTGCGAGGGACATCGTCAGGGCGCGATTCCCAGGCATATGCTCGGCATCGACTACCTATTGCTCACGAAGAAGTGACCCTTAGCCGGCGCAGGCCGTTCATGCTTGCCGGGAACCGACAACAATCGGTCGGGTTTGCATAGCGCTCGGTTCCGAATTCTGCTTGGCCGGCCCCATCGAACCGCCATTGGTGGCTTTGGCATTGGGCGGTTCTCGGCATGCGGCCGTCGGTAAACTCGCCCGAACATGCTGACGCTCAACGGCGCGCGGCTCACCCTCGAACAGATCGCGCAAGTGGCGATCGACTTCGAACGCGTCGAGCTTTCCGCGCAGGCGATTCGTCGCATGGAGGATTCCCACGCGGTCGTGCGCAGAGTCGTCGAGGACGGAAGCCAAACGGTCTATGGCGTAAACACGGGGTTCGGGCGGCTTTCGAACGTGCTCGTCCCGAAGGAACAGATCGGCGAGCTGCAGCTGAATCTTGTGCGCAGCCACGCCTGCGGCGTGGGCGAGCCGCTGGGCGAGGGTGAGACTCGCGCGATGATGCTCCTGCGGGCGAACTCGCTCGCCGGCGGCCGAAGCGGCGTTCGGCCCTCGGTCGCCGAATCCCTGGTCGCGTTTTTGAACCGCCGTGTGCATCCGGTGATCCCGTCGCGCGGGTCGGTGGGTGCGAGCGGGGACCTCGCCCCGCTGGCGCACCTGGCGCTGGCTCTGATCGGAGAGGGCGAGGCCATCGCCGACGGCGAGACGGTCTTGGGGGAGGAGGCGCCCAGGAGAGCGGGGCTGGAGCCTCTCGAGCTGAGGGCGAAGGAGGGACTTTCGCTGCTCAACGGAACGCAGGCCATGTCGGCGGCAGGCGGCCTTGCGCTCGTTCGGGCGGCCAGGCTTGCTACGCTTGCAGACGTTGCTGGAGCGATGACGCTCGAAGCGCTCCGCGATACGCCGGCGGCATTCGACGAGCGGATTCAGGAAGCTCGGCCGCACCCGGGCCAGATCGCTGCGGCGGAGCACCTGCGAGCGCTGATGGAGGGAAGCGAAATCCGCGAGTCCCACAGAGAGGACGATCCCCGCGTTCAAGACGCCTACTCGCTTCGCTGCATGCCGCAGGTGCACGGCGCGGTCCGCGATGCCCTGGCCTACGCCAGGGAGAAGGTCGAAACCGAAACCGCGTCCGCCACGGACAATCCCCTTGTTTTCGCGGAGTCAGGCGAGCTGCTGTCCGGAGGGAATTTTCACGGCGCGCCGCTGGCATACGCATTCGATTTCGCTTCGATCGCATTGACGGACCTCGCCTCCATTTCCGAAAGGCGAATCGAGCGCTTGGTGAACCCGGACCTTAGCGAGGGACTGCCGGCTTTCCTCACAGAGCACGCGGGCACGCAGTCGGGGTTCATGCTGGCGCAGGTAACCGCGGCGGCCCTTGTCTCGGAGTGCAAGGTGCTGAGCCACCCGGCTAGCGTGGACAACGTTCCGACGAGCGGCGGCAAGGAAGACCACGTGTCCATGGGAATGGGCGCGGCGCTCAAACTGCGTCAGATCGTGGAGCATGCCGAGCGCGTGCTGGCGATCGAGCTGCTCGCGGCAGCGGAAGGTCTGGAATTCCGGAAGCCTCTCAAGCCGGGCGCCCTGATTCAAGACGCGTTCAAGCGTCTGAGGGCCGTCGTGCCGAAGCTCGAACAGGATCGCGCGCTCGGAGCCGACATCGAACGGTTCGCGGGAATGATCCGCGCGGGAACGTTCGAGGCGGGAGCATGAGTAAAGACAGCTGTGAACGGGCGCTGGAATGGCGGCGTGCCCCGTGCTCGTCCCGATAGGGAGGCAGATTCGTGCTGATCACAACGCTTTGTGCGGCGCTTGCATTCGTTCCAGCGCAAGAGAACCGTCCGCCCATTTTGCCGCCGGGCCAGAAGCAGGTTCTCGTCGAACCGGGCGGCCAGCCCCCGGTTTGGCCCGTGACTCTCGAGGTCCAAGTGTCGAAGCCCGTTTACCGCAAAGGGGAGACGGTCGAGATCACGGCAAGGCTCGTCAACCAGGGAGGCAAGCCGATTTGGATCGCCAAGCCGATCCACGACGGCAACCCTGCTGCGTTCGCGGGCGGCGAGCTTTACCGAAACGGCAGGCTGCTCCACTTCGACGGCGAGGAGTCGATGTTCCGGGGAGGCGTGATAGTGGGCTACCGCGTGACCGAAGACCGCTTTGTCCAGGTAGAGGGCGGCGATTCGATGGTCGCCTATTGGGCGAAATTCTCCAAGCGCGTCGATCTACCCGGGGGCGCTCCGGTTTCCAAGCTCACTCTCGGCAAGGCAAAGCGAATCGATCTCGCGCCGGGCGAGTACGAGTTCCGCGTGACCTACCGCTTCTCACGAACGCACCCCGACATTTGGGAACGCTCCAAGATCGAATTCGAGGGAATATCGGAACGCATTTTCGACGTGGCGACTCAGGGCACCGTAACGGGCAAGGCGAAGTTCACAGTTAAAGGCTGAAGGCGGGTCTGCTAACCTCGGACTCTTGGCTCAAGGTTTCTTCGAGCTGGTCTCCAGGTAAACAAGCTCCGACATCGCCTGCGCGTAGCGGAACGGGTTTAGGTACCGAAGGGAGAGATTCTCGGGCGCGCCGTCCGGCCAGAACCCCGCGATCTCCGCGCCTCGGCTCGCCCAGCAGAACGCGCTGTAGCCTCCAAAGGAAGGCACGGGCGCCGCGTATCCGCCGGTCCGCTCGAATACCTTTCCGAGCTCGGTTCGGATGGCCCGCAGCGAATACGGGCAGAAAACCGGATTGTCGGCCTGCGTCACGAGGAAGCCGTTCTGCGAAAGAAGCTCGCGGCAGTCGCGATAGAAGTCGGCGGTGAACAGCATCTCGCTGAGTCCGGCATCGTCCTCTTCGTACACGTCCGTGGCATCGAGGAGGATGAGATCGTAGGGGTCTGAATCGGCCCGAAGCTCCCCCTCCTTTTGCTCCGGAGGAGGAGGGGGCAGGGGATGGAGGTTCCGGGCTCGCCCAACGAACTCAACCGCGTCTTCGATGTGAACCCGAGCTCTTGAGTCCTCGAATGCCCCGTTCGAAAGCTCGGGCCAGGCCTCCCTGCTCGCTTCGATCACTTCCGCGTCGATCTCCACGAGGTCGATCCGCTCAAGCGGCCACTTGCACAGCTCCCGGAGCACGGCCCCGTCGCCGCCGCCGACTATGAGCGCGGACTTCGGCTCGGCGATGTTCAGCAGCGGGATGTGGACCAGGCACTCGTGGTACACGTGCTCGTCGAGCTCGGCGAGCTGCACGTGGCCGTCCAGGAACATCATCCTCCCGAAAGCCTCCGTCCGGACGATGTCGATGGACTGGAAGCGCGTCTTTCGGCGCAGCAGGGCCTCCGCGACCTTGACCGTCATCGTCAGCTTGTCGCTGCGGATGGGATAGGTGAGGAAGGAACCGGGCATGGGGGCTAGAATAGAACATGCCGATCGCCACTCCCATCCGCGCTCCCAGGGGCGCTCAGCTCCGGTGCAAGGGCTGGCACCAAGAGGCCGCCCTGCGGATGCTCATGAACAACCTCGACCCCGAGGTCGCGGAGAGGCCGGACGACCTGATCGTTTACGGCGGCACTGGCAAGGCCGCGCGAAACTGGGACTGCTTCCACGCTATAGTCCGCGCTCTCGAGACTGTCGAGAGCGACGAGACCCTCCTCATCCAGTCCGGAAAGCCCGTCGGCGTGTTCCGGACCCATGAGCACTCCCCGCGCGTGCTTATCGCCAACGCGAACCTGGTCGGCAAATGGTCGGACTGGGAGCACTTCCACGAGCTGGAGCGCCAGGGGCTGATGATGTACGGGCAGATGACCGCGGGCTCGTGGATCTACATCGGGAGCCAGGGGATCGTCCAAGGTACATTCGAGACGTTCGCCGCTGCGGCTCGAAAGCACTTCGGCGGGTCGTTGGAGGGGAAGCTGGTCGTCAGCGGCGGCATGGGCGGCATGGGCGGCGCGCAGCCCCTTGCGGCGACCCTGAACGGTGCGGCATTCCTGGGGATCGACGTCGATCCCGCGCGCATCGAGAAGCGGATCAAAACCGGCTATTGCGACAGGATGGCCGGGTCTCTGGATGAGGCGCTGGATTGGCTGGGAGTCGCAGGTCGCGGGTCGCAGGCCGCGGCTCCGAGCGAACCGCGAACCACGAATCGCGAATCGCCGCTCCCGAGCATCTCCGTCGGCCTGGTCGGCAACTGCGCGGACGTGCTTCCGGAGCTCGCGCGGAGAGGCGTCATCCCCGATGTGCTGACCGACCAAACTTCGGCCCACGACCCTTTGAACGGATACGTCCCGAGCGGGATGTCCTTGGAAGATGCCTTGAGGCTGAGGAAGTCCGATCCGTCAGCCTACGTCGATCGGTCCATGGAGTCCATGGCCGTCCATGTCCGGGCGATGTTAGCCCTCCAAGGAATGGGCGCCGTCACCTTCGACTACGGCAACAACATTCGCGGGTTCGCCAAGGAGGCGGGCGTCGAGAACGCCTTCGACATCCCAGGATTCGTGCCCGAATACATCCGCCCGATGTTCTGCGAGGGGCGCGGGCCGTTTCGCTGGGTGGCGCTCTCCGGCGAGCCGGAGGACATCCACAGAACGGACCGCCTGGTCCTCGATCTGTTCCCGAAGGACGAGGTCCTGAAGCGCTGGATTCCCATGGCCTCGCCGAAGATAAGGTTTCAAGGGCTTCCCGCAAGGATCTGCTGGCTGGGTTACGGAGAGCGCGCAGAGTTCGGGCTTGCCATTAACGAACTGGTCCGAAAGGGAGAATTGTCGGCGCCGATCGTCATCGGGCGCGACCACCTGGATTGCGGCTCGGTCGCCTCCCCTTACCGCGAGACGGAGGGCATGAAGGACGGCAGCGACGCGGTGGCGGATTGGCCGCTCCTGAACGCCTTGTTGAATACTGCTGCGGGCGCCAGCTGGGTCTCCATCCACAACGGCGGCGGCGTGGGGATCGGCTATTCCCAGCACTCGGGGATGGTGGTTGTCGCGGACGGCACGAAGGAGATGGACCTTCGCCTGGAGCGCGTGCTCACGACGGACCCGGGATCGGGGATCGCGAGGCACGTGGATGCGGGGCACGAGGAGGCGAAAGTCTTCGCCGAGGGCCACGACATCGGCATTCCGCGGTAATGCGGTGATGATATGACGCGCTGATGCGGTATCATCAAGGTGTGAGAACCACGATCAGCCTCGATCCTGCGATCCACGCCGCACTAAAGGAGCTCGCCGAACGCGAGGGGACGACGCTCGGAAGGATCGTTGAGCGTTTGTATGCCCAAGAGAAGCAGTCGAGGCGGCGCCGGTCTAAGTTCGAGCTCAGCAGAGCTGGATTGCCTCTCCTGCCGGAGCGAAAGGGCCTTCGCGTGACGACGGAGATGGTCAAGGAGCTGCTCGAATCTTCCGAATCGGGCTCGCGGACCACAAAGTAGGAACGGCCGATCGTGTATTTGCTCGACGTCAACTTCCTCGTGGCGATCTGCGATCCCCAGCACGTCCACCACTCCGCGTCTCTGGAGTGGTTTCTGCGCGAGTCAGGGAAAGGCTGGGTGACCTGTCCCCTGACGGAGAACGGCTTGGTCCGGGTCTTGATCCAACCGCGGATCGGCCTCGATAGGTTCAACGCAAGGGACGTATTGGATCTGGTCGCCGATTTCCGTCGGCACAAGAGCCACATTCACGTCTCAGACGACGTGAGCCTATGTGACTTGGAAGGCGAGCACGCGGGTCGCATCAAGAAGCCCGACCACGTGTCGGATGCCTATTTGCTCGCCCTTTGCCGCAAGCACGGACTAAAGCTGGCGACGCACGACCGCAAGCTCGAACCCGCTCTTGCTCCAGGCGAAGGCCTCGTCGAAACCGTCTAGAGCGCTCGCGTCTCGACTAAACCCCGACCTTCTGCTTCGGCTGCGGAACGATCCGCAGGTAGGGCTTCAGCTCGTTCCAGCCGTCCGGGAACATCTCCTTCGCCTGCTCGTTCGGAACCGAAGGAAGGATGATCACGTCCTGGCCGTCCGTCCAATTCACCGGCGTGGCGACCTTCTCCCGATCCGTCAGCTGGAGCGCGTCCACGACCCGCAGGATCTCGTTGAAGTTCCGTCCGGTCGGGGCAGGATAGGTGATCGTCAGCCGAAGCTTCTTGCTCGGGTCGATGACGAACACGGAACGAACCGTGAACACGTCATCGGAGTTCGGATGAATCATGTTGTAAAGGTTCGCAACCGTTCGGTCCTCATCCGCGAGGATCGGAAAGTTGAGCTGGACTCCTTGAGTCTCCTCGATGTCCCGAACCCAGTCGCGGTGGCTCTCCAGCGAGTCAACGCTGAGGCCGATCACCTTCACGCCGCGCCGGTCGAACTCGCCCTTGAGCTTTGCCACCGCGCCCAGCTCGGTCGTGCATACGGGCGTGAAGTCCTTCGGGTGAGAAAAGAGGATGACCCAGCCGTCTCCCGCGTACTCGAAAAAGTCGATCGGTCCAGCAGTGGAGACCTGGGTGAAGTTGGGAACCGTATCTCCAAGTTGAAGTGCCATCGTAGTTTCCTCGCTCATTCGAAAGTGTCGCAAGCCGAATGTTCGAACGGCCTGGCGATTCCAATACCGCGAGTATAACGTTCTCGGACCGCGGTAGCAAAGGAGAGGGACTATGGACAGGGTTTGGTTGGTGCTGCTTGCGGCGTCCGCGGCTGCCGGCCTTCTTTTGCCCTTCGCTCCTCCAGGCTCCGCCGCGCGGGCCACGTTGGCGGCGGCAGCGATCCTCGCGCTCGCTGCGGCCGTTGCTTTGGCGTTCGTCGGGAGGGCGAAGAAGGGAAGATACGACCTCGGCGAGCTCAAGAAGGTGCAAGAGCGCGAGGAGCTCGATGCGCTCTATAAGCAGGAGGTCAAACCCATGGAAGAAGAAGTCGTCTGCCTCTCCTGCCATTCGGCATTCGACGCCAGGCTGCCCGCCTGCCCGAATTGCGGGAGGATGCAAGGCTCCTAGCCGGACTCGAGCTTGCGAGCAACGATCTCCCGGATCGACGCTTCGCGCCTCTCCGCCTCGGCCTCGATTCGCTCCGCTCGCGCGAGAGCCTTTGTTACAAACCGCTTGTCGCTCACTCCGGGCGCGTTGATCCTCACGTTCAAATGGGCTCCCCGAACCGCGGCGAGGGCGCAGATCGCGCCGACTCCGGCGTCCGAAACCGAGTTCGGGTTGCCGGTTTCCGCCATCGCCTCGGCGATCGCCATTACGCTCAAGGCGGCCCCCATGGTGCGGAGCGGAACCTCCATTGCGGCCTTCGTCCGAGCCTGGATCGCTTCGGTTCGCGCGGCCTTCTCCTCGTCCGTTCCTTTGGGCATCGAGAACGCCTCCATCAGAGCGTCGAACGCGCGGGTGTCTTCCTCGACGAGGCCGAGCAGCTCGCAATAAACGGCCTTGCCTTTTTCCGCCCAGTCGGAGAACTCCTCCCAGCGGTCGTCCCAGCCCCGCTTGTGCGCGGAGAGGTTCGCGACCATCGTCGCGAGCGCCGCGCCGAGCGCGCCCGCGAGCGCGGAGACCGAGCCGCCGCCAGGCGCGGGGGACTCCGAGGCGACCTCCTCCACAACGCCTCGAACGGAGCGCCCCAGGAGGGGCTCCGCAATCACCTCCGCGGACTCGACTCTTTCACCATCGCTCTCCGCTTCCGGCCCGAACGGCCACGGCGATCCTTTTGCCACCGCGTACTCGATGATCCTCCTCTGCGGATCGAACGGGCGCAGCTCCTCCAGTCCCATGGTCCGCACCGCGATTCGGATCAGCTCCGAATCCGGCACACCCACCGATCGCTTTTGTTTTCGCAGGTAGTGCTTTCCGGCTTCGAGCATCGCTTGTAGCGGCACCAGGCCGACAAGCTCGGAGCCCGTGACGCGCATGCCCCGCTCGGCCGCCTTGTCGCAAACCTCGTCGAACACGACATGGATGGGGGTCTCACGTAGGCTTGTCAAGTTCAGCGAGACCTGAGCGCAGCCGTATTCCTCCAGGTACCACCCGATCGCCTTGACGCCCTTTAGAGTGCCCGGCTCGTAGACGGGATCGCCCTTTTCGTCGCGCACGATCTCGCCCGTCAGGGGGTTTCCCTTGCGCCATACTCTGCCGCGCTCCCGCACGTCGAACGCCACCGCGTTCGCCCTGCGCGTGCTGGTCGTGTTCAGGTTCACGTTGTACGCGATCAGAAAGTCGCGCGCACCGACGGCGGTCGCCCCAGACTTCGGATTGAATTCAGCGGGCCCGAAGTCGGGCTTCCACGCGGGCTTCCTGAGCTTTTCGGCAAGGCCCTCGTACTCGCCGCTGCGCACGTTCGCCAGATTCCGCCTCTCTTCGCTCGCAGCGGCCTCCCCGTACAAGAACACCGTCAGCCCTAACTCTTCTCCGAGGCGCCGGCCCAACTGGCGTGCAAGCTCCGCGACCTCGCTCATTTCGATTCCCGAAATCGGCACGAGCGGGCAGACATCGAGCGCTCCGAAGCGCGGATGCTCGCCGCGGTGCTTGGACATGTCGATCCGCTCGCTGCCGACTCTCGCGGCGCGGAACGCCGCTTCGCACACGGCACTGGGTGGCCCGGCAAAGGTGAACACGGTTCGGTTCGTGGACTCGCCCGGGTCGACGTCGAGCAGCTTGGCGCCGTCGACGGCTTGGATCGCGTCTGCGATCGCAGCCAGCACGGCAGGGTCGCGGCCTTCGCTGAAGTTGGGCACGCACTCGATCAAGGGCTCGGGCATATCGGCAAAGTATACAGACGGGAGTCAGTCCGCTTCCGGGAGGCGCGCCTCAGGTAGCCCGAAGCCTGCCTCCGCGTGCCAACATGGACCGTGCAGAGCCGGACCCTGCTCGTAGTGGGAATCAAGCAGCTCGTGACGCTCGCCGGTCCGCCGGGCCCACGCGCGGGACCTGCCATGCGCGAGCTCGGGATCGTGGACAACGGCGCGATGCTTGCCAAAGACGGCAGGATCGCTACGGTAGGCGCACGCTCGGAAGTGGAACAGGCGGCTCCCTCCGGCGCGGCCGTTGTCGACGCAGGAGGGAGGCTTGTGACTCCGGGCCTTGTGGACGCCCACTCGCACCTCGTTTTCGCCGGCTGCCGGGCGGACGAGTTCGAAAGGAGATGCGAGGGCGCAAGCTACTCCGAAATCGCGGCAGGTGGCGGAGGAATCCGCAGCACGGTAGGCAAGACTCGCGCAGCCACCGAAGAGGAGCTGGTCCGGACCGCAAAGCGTTACGCGGATTGGATGCTGCGCTGCGGCACGACCACGGCCGAGGCGAAGTCCGGTTACGGGCTGACGGTCGAGGACGAGCGGAAGATTCTACGGGTGATCCGCGCTCTCGATGGCGAGACTCCAATGGATTTGGTGCCTACCTTTTTGGGCGCCCACGCCGTCCCCGAGGAGTTTGAAGGGGACCCTGACGGTTATGTCGAATCAGTCGTGCTGCCGCTTCTTCCCGAGGTCGCAAGCGAGCGCCTGGCCGAGTTCTGCGATGTTTTCTGCGAGGAGGGCTATTTCGATGTCGAAGCGAGCCGCAAAGTTCTTTCGGCTGCCAAGGAGCTAGGGCTCGGACTGCGGGTGCATGCCGACCAGCTTTCCAACGGCGGTGGAGCGATTTTGGCGGCCGAGCTGGGCGCGAAGACCGCCGACCACTTGGAGCACACGGATTCGGAGGGAATTCGCGCGCTCGTGGAGGCGCGCGTACAGCCGGTCCTGCTGCCCGGATCGGTGTACGCGCTCGGACACAGTCGTTACCCTGCCGCGCGCGAGATGATCGACTCCGGGCTTGCCGTGGTCTTGGCGACGGACTTCAACCCAGGCTCGTCGCCCACGCCGTCCCAGCCGGCGATCATGTCGCTTGCCTGCACGCAAATGAGAATGACCCCGGCCGAGGTGCTGTGCGCGACGACTTGGAACGCGGCATGCAGCCTGGGCCGCGAATCGCAGATCGGCTCACTCGGCGCGGGCAAGCGCGCGGACTTCGTCCTATGGGATGCAGAGGACTTTCGGGAGCTTCCGTGCTTCTTTGGAATCGAGCTGGCTCGGACCGTTTTTAAGGACGCCGTGCAGGTCTTCGAGCGCTGATCTCGGGATCTTGCGAGGTTCCAAAAGCCGAAAGCGTCCCGAGCCCATTGGCCCGGGACGCTTCCGAAACTACGGCTTTCTACTTTCGCTTTCTGCGGATTAGGAACGCCAGGCCCACGCCCAGCGCGGCGAGCGATGCGGGCTCGGGGATGATTCCCAGGCAGTCCACTTGGCCTCGGATCTCTCCACCGGGAAACTGCGGCGAGTGGACGTTAATGTACGTGTTGCCCGCCACAAGCGCGGCGAACGTGGCGACTGGGTCGAGAAGAGTGCCGCGAAAGACGTAAGTGACCTGGTTTCCGCTAACGACCGGCGAACCGGCGACTTGGTTTCCGAGAATGTCGAACCTCACCGGACCGTTCACGCCGACTGGGGCCACATGAAGGTGAGCGCCGGTCGTGCGGGTCGTCGGGATGTTCCAAACGTTTAGGGAACCTTCCATGCGGAAGGTCGTGTCGTCGACCGTGAAGGAAGCCGTGCCGTAGGCGTTCGTGAAGACCGGCGGAACCTCTTGCAGGCCGTTGATCACGGGCGCAGCGAACCCCCATATCGCCGCTTGGCCGGATACGCAAATCGAAGTGATTGCGAGCGCGAAAACCGTTCTTTTCATTTCAATTGACCCCAAATAGCAATGCCCACGCCGCGCAGGCGGCAACGCAGTGGTTCCATCATATATCAGATCGCGATGGATTGTCCTAGTGAAATTGCCGGTTCCGCGAATATTCCCCCAGCCTGTGCGTGCATAAGGTACTGGACACTGTCTCGTTCAGGGCCGTTCCGGACACGCCGCGAAGAACAAATCGAATCGGCGCCCTGAACATGCGGCCTGGTGGAGGTAGCCGGATTCGAACCGGCGACATTCCCAATGCAAATCGGGACGCTCTGCCGTTTAGCAACCGGCGGTCCGCTTCTAAAACTCGTCCGCGCGGCCTGGTGGAGGTAGCCGGATTCGAACCGGCGACATCCTGCTTGCAAAGCAGGCGCTCTCCCGCTGAGCTATACCCCCGCTCGGCTTCGCGAGTATACCGGCGTGTGGGCGAAGGGGCGAGGGGGCGTTTGGGCATGTGGGCGCCTCACAGATTGGGGGCCGGTACACTCCGGCTCATGTCGCCCAGGCTGGCCTTCGCGCTCGAGACGGCGTATCGGGCCGGGCGCCTGACCCTCGGGTACTTCAACGCGGGAGCAGAAGTTAAGTTAAAGAGCGATGACTCTCCCGTGACGGAAGCGGACCGTCAGGCCGAGCGCCTCATGCGGTCGGCGATCCAGAAGCGTTACCCCGGAGAAGCGATCCTCGGCGAGGAGGAAGGGCTGACGGGCAGCGGCGAGGCGCGCTGGGTGATCGATCCCATCGACGGTACCAAGTCCTTCGTATGCGGCGTTCCGCTGTTCGGCACTCTGTTGTGCTTTGAGGAGTCCGAGGCGCCCGTGCTGGCCGTCGCGTACTTCCCGGCGGTGGACGACCTCGTTTTCGCGGAAAGGGGCCATGGAGCTTTTTGGAACGGCAGGCCGTGCAAGGTTTCCGACAAGAGCCGCTTGGAGGACGCCGTGCTCAGCTGCGGCTCGCACGCGGCGTTCCGCTCGTCCGGCAGAGAGCGCGCGTTCGGGAGTCTCGTCGAGCGCGCGCACGCCACCCGGACTTGGAGCGACGCGTACGGGCACGCGCTCGTCGCCACGGGCCGGGTGGAGGCGATGGTCGACCCGATCGTTGCGTATTGGGACATCGCAGGGATGCGGCTGATCGTGCGCGAGGCGGGCGGAATCTGTACGAACTTAAGCGGCGACGGCGAACCGATAACCGAAGCGCTCAGCTCGAATGCGGTTCTGCACGAGGCGATCTTGGAGGCGTTTCGGTTTTGAGAGTGCTTGCGGTGGACTTCGGCGAGAAGCGGATCGGAATCGCCGTTGGCGAGTCCGACCCGGGGGCCGCTTCGCCGCGAGCGCCGCTCGAGCCGACGGGCGCGTTGGATGGTGATGCGGGGAACATCGCTCGGCTCGCCCGCGAAGAGCAAGCCGATGCGGTCGTTGTCGGTATCCCCGTGAATCCAGACGGAAGCGGACGGATGGAGCGAGTCTGCCGCTCCTTGTGCGAACGGCTCGCGGCGCTCGGGCTCGCGGTCTACGCGGTTGACGAATCGTGGTCCAGCCTGGAATCTGCCGAGCGCCTTGCGTCCCGGGGGGTGAAGTCTCGCCGCAGAAAGCGGCTTCTCGACGGCGAGTCGGCGGTTACGATCGTGGAGCGCTTTTTCCGTGAGAATGAAACGGGCGCGTAAGCTGCGGGCGGCCGGCTGCCTCTTCTTGGCGGCGTTCGTGTTGGGCGGGGGGTTCGCCGCGTGGCTTTGGGCAGAGCTTCGGCCGCTTGCGAAAGGCTCGCCGATCCTCATCCGCTACGAACGGCCCACCGAAATCGGCACAGTGCTGGAAGACCTGGAACGACGACGAGTCATAAGAAGCGCGGCGGCGTTCCGTGCGTACCTCTGGATTCGCCGAGTATCTCGCGACGTGAGGACCGGAACATACCGATTTGCGCCCGGAATGAAGGTCGGAGAGGTGCTGCGCTCGCTCGGCTCCCCGCTTCGGCAGATGGTCCGGCTTCCCGAGACCAATTGGGCAGCTCGCTCGGCGAAGATCCTCGAGAATCGTCGCGTGTGTCCCGCAGGCGAGTACATGGCGCTCGTACGAAGTGCCGAGCCCTTTCGATCCCTAGTGGAGTTCCCGCTTCCGGCGAACGGAAGCCTGGAGGGCTACCTGTTTCCGGACACCTACGACTTGCCGCCGCTGCTCGGAGCCGAAGGGGTCATTCTTCGCCAGCTGCGCGCGTTCGAAAAGAAGGTGTGGCTTTCCCTGGGCAAGCCGGACGACCTGCATCGGGCCGTGATCGTAGGCTCCCTGGTGGAACTAGAGGTCGCGCGGGACGACGAAAGGCCGATCGTCGCGGGAGTTATCGAGAACCGGCTGGCACGAAACATGCCCCTCCAGATCGACGCGAGCGTCCTTTACGGCATGGGTGTCTGGAAGGAGCTTACGCGGGAGGAGATTCGAACCTCGGATTCCCCTTTTAACACCTACCGCTACAGGGGGCTGCCGCCGGGCCCGATCTGCTCTCCTTCCGTCGCGAGCGTTCGCGCGGCTCTGAATCCCGCTTCGCACCGTTATCTTTACTACGTGGCTATGCCGGAGGGATACCATCTGTTCTCGGAAACGTACGACCAGCACCTGAAGAACATCGTCAGGCGCAAGGCCGCGCTTCGAGCAAGGGGCCAATGAGCGGATTTCGCGCGGGAGAGTTTCGAAGGGAGAGCGTGCGCAGATGGGCGAGGCCCTTCTGCCCATCGAGCTCCAGCATGTCGCTAGTGGACGTGGACCCAAAGCGGCTTGCGGAGTCGGGCAAGCGGCTGGTGCTGCTCGACGTGGACAACACGCTGCTTCCCTGGCGGAGCGAGTCGATCCCGGACTCGACGATCCAGTGGGTTGCCGAGGCCCTTCGAAACGGGCTGAGGCTGTGCATTCTCAGCAATACGAGGCACCCCGACCGCCTCGCCAGGATCGCGGAGAAGCTCGGGATTCAGTTCCTGAGGGGCAAGTTCAAGCCCAGCCCGCACATGTTTCGTCGTGCGCTGGACCAGTTCCAGGTCTCGAGCGAGCAGGCGGTGATGATCGGCGATCAACTGTTCACGGACGTTTGGGGAGCGAACCGTGCAGGCATCGAAGCGATCTGGATCCGCCCGATGACCGGCCGCGACTTTTTGGGGACCAAAGTAAGCCGATTCGGCGAGCGGCTGATTCGGCCGGCGATTTACCGCGGGCTCGATCGGGACAATCCCGGCCGAGAGGAGGCGGATTCGGAAGGATCGTTCGGCTCTTTCCGGGGCATTTTGCGCTTTCCCGTAGTGCGCCAATTCGTGAAATTTGGCATCGTTGGCTTCGGGTCGTTCGTTATCGACGCGGGCCTCCATTACCTTCTGATGTTCGGGGTAAACGTGGGCGACCGGCAGCTCGGGGACGTCCTCGGCGAATGGCTGCTTCGCGAGTTCCCGGGCGTTTTCGGATTCGCTCGACTTCCGTCGGCGGCCGCGTTTCCGGTGCTCAAGGTGCTGACCGCCGGATTGGCGATCCTGAACAGCTTCTATTGGAATCGGCGCTGGACGTTTCGCATTCGGGACAAGGAGGAGCGGCTCAAGCAGCTTCGGCGCGTGGCCATCCTGTCGATTATCGGAATCGGTCTGAACGCCCTTATCGCCTCCAGCCTCAACAACGTGATTCCCGGGCATGCCAAGCGGAGCTGGGCGGTCGGCACGGTCGTCGCGACGATCCTCGTGGCGTTTTGGAATTTCTCTGGGCAGAAGTACTGGGCGTTCCGCAGGAAGGCTCCATGACGGGCCCGTACGAATGGCGGGAGGCGCCCGAGTCCGACTACGCGGTAATCGGCGACCCGATCGCGCATTCCCTCTCGCCCAAGATGCACGGAGCTGCGTTCGAAGCCCTCGGCTTGGAGCTTCGGTACGTGGCCGTGCGCGTGCCGTCAGGCGAAGTCTCGTTGGCCTTGGGGCATCTGGCAGATCTAGGCTACAAAGGCGTCAACGTCACCGTGCCTCACAAGGAGGAGGCTCTGGAGTGGTCCAATGAGGCCGACGGCCTAAGCCGGCGAGCGAGGGCCGCGAACACGCTGGACCTCGGGAAACGCGGCGCGATCAACACCGACGGCCCGGGCTTCCTGGACACCCTGGCCGGCCTCGATCTGCCGGCCGGGTCTAAGGCAGTGATCTTGGGCGCGGGGGGCTCCGCGCGGGCGATCGCTCTAGCTGTCGCAGAGTCGGGCTTTCGAGTGTCGTTGTGGAACCGGACCCGGGACCGGGCGGAACGATTCGTTTGCGAGTCCGGTCTCGATGCGGAGCTGCTGGACTTGCCGGCGGCGCAAGGCGCGGCTCTGATCGTGAACGCGACGGCCGCGGGTTTCGAGGGCGAAGCTCCGGAGCTCGATTGGAGCGGGACGCCTGAGAACGCTCTGGCGTACGACCTTTCCTACGGAGACGGGCCCTCGCCGTTCCTCCGGAAGGCGTCCGAGCGCGGGCTGAGGACGGCGGACGGTCTGAACCTTCTCGTCGCTCAGGGAGCGAGAGCGCTCGAGTGGTGGCTGGGCCTGAAGGCGCCGCGAGAGGCTATGCTTAGAGCCCTGCGATGAAGGTTCTGGCCGCAAACGCAAGGAACATCGCCAGGGCCGCAAAGGTCCTCCGCGAGGGCGGGCTGGCGATCATTCCGACGGAGACGGTTTACGGCGTCGCCGCGGACGCCACGAACCCGGATGCGGTCGCGACGGTGTACGAGGTCAAGGGGAGGCCGCGCTCGAATCCGCTCATCGTGCACGTAAGCTCGCAGGAGCAGGCAAAGGGCCTCGTTTGCGAATGGACCGAGAGCGCGGGGCTGCTCGCCGACCGGTTCTGGCCGGGACCGTTGACCTTGGTGCTTCACCGTTCGCCGGCGCTCCCCGCGATCGTAGCGGGCGGGCTTTCCACCATCGGAATCCGAATGCCGTCTCATCCAGTCGCGTTGAGGCTGATCGAGGCGGTCGGAAGACCGCTTGCGGCGCCCAGCGCGAATCCGTTCATGGCGCTCTCCGCGACGCGCGCGGAGCACGTGGACCAAGAGCTTGCCGCGAGAGTCGGGTTGGTGCTGGACGGCGGCCAGAGCGTGGTTGGGCTCGAGTCCACCGTTGTGGACGTGTCGAGCGAGCCTGCGCGAATTCTTCGGCCAGGCGGCATCAGCCGCGGGGAAATCGAGGCGGCGCTTCGCGTACCGCTCGGCGCGGTTCCGCCGAGAGGGCCTCGGCGCTCGCCCGGCATGTTCCGGCGCCACTATGCGCCCCGCGCCGCGCTTCGGATCGTCGAGCGGCTGGGCGAGATGCAATGCGGGCTCACCTTCCACGAACCGCAGACCGCTCGCCAAATCCGCATGCCAATGGACGCGCAGGCCTATGGGGCGGCGCTTTACGACGCTCTGCACCACTTGGACCGAAGCCATCCCAAGGCGATTCACGTGGAGGCGCCCCCCAAGGACCCCGATTGGGAGGCTGTGTGGGACCGCCTCAAAAAAGCGAGCGCGCGGGCCTAAGCCGATTCATCTCGAGGCTCACGCCCGCAACGGCCCGCGGATGAACGCCACCTGCGCCGAAACCTTCGTGAGTGCCGAGCGGGCGAGCTTCAGGTCGTCTTCGACCTTCGCCGGATCGGGAGACAGAGGGATCAGCAGGAAGGAGGCTTTCTGCTCCTCGATGACCGACTCTAGAGCGGAGGCGACGTCCCTGCCCCGTTCGGCCACGGCGCTGTTCGGAACGCCCTGGGAGTCGAGAAGCTGCTGCGCGGCTTGCATCGCGCCGACGGCGCGCTCTTCCTGATCCGGCATGGGCGCCTGAATGGGCAGGTCCCTCGGTACGACGATGACGAAGGTCAAAACTAGCTCGCCCTTCAGCCCGTCCGCGATTCTCTTGCCGGCCGCGAGCCCCTGCTCGTCTCGCTCGTCGCCGGTCAGAAGCAGCACGATCTTGGCGCGGCCATCCGAATGGGAGGCCTTCCGCTTGGCGGGCTCTGCGTGCTCCAAAAGGTCCAGCGAGTTCCGAGCCTCCTCGACCGTGTTCGCCACGGGAAGCCGCGACCTCACTTCCGGCGTTTGTTTGAGGACCTCCATTACGTTGGCGGGCACCCCGACGCAGATCACCCGCGCATCGTGCTCCTCGATGAACACGAGGATGTCCCGGAAGGTCTCCGCGCCTTCCGGAGTGCACTCCGTAATCCCGGAACACTCGATGATCACGCCCGTGGGATGCCGCTTAAGCGTGAGAGAAATCGCAGTGTGGACCGTTTCCCAGAAGTTGCTTCTGAGCGCGCCGGAAAGATAGATCACGTCCTCGTACGACTCGACGATCATTCCAGGAAGTACCTCACGTTCGATATGACGACGTTCTTGCGGCTGGCAAGCGCCAGCTTGAGCAGCAGGGCGATGTTGCTGTGAAGTAGACCCTGCCACCACCGCCTCGGAATCGCTTGGGGCACGATTACGGTCACCATGTGGTCGGGGCTTTCCGCCAATGTTTGGTCCACGTATTCGACGATCGGCCTAATCAGCGACCGATAGGGGGATTCGAGAATCACCAAAGGGATGTCCGATCCGAAATCGTTCCACTGCTCCTTGATCTGCTTTGCGCTCGAAGGATCGAGAGTCACGTGAATGGCCCGCACGTCTTTGGTCAGCGCTTTGGAGTACGCGATCGCCTGGAGGATTCCTTTGTGCATCCTCGGAACGCTGAGCAGGACCGTGGTCTCGACCGGCTGCAATTTGTCGGTGGGTGCGATATTCAGCATCTTCGCCAGCCAATCGTAGTGCTTCCGTATCTGCCGGAATAGAACCATGAGCGCTGCGAGCGCTGCCAGCGCGATCCACGCGCCCTCTCCCCAGCGATTCACGAGAAGAACGACCGTAACGGAGCCTGTCACGAGCGCTCCGAACAGGCTTACGAAGAGCTTCCAAGAGTAGATGCGGGACCGAACCCAGCGGCCGACCATTCCCGATTGGCTCAAGGTGAATGAGAGAAACACTCCGACCGCATACATCGGAATCAGGCTGTGCGTGTCGGCGCTCTTCAGCAGGATCAATCCGATGGAGAGAAGCGCAAGGGTGAGGATCCCGTTCTGGAAGACCAGCCGGTCGCCGAGCGAAGTGAGCTGGCGTGGCAGGTAGCCGTCTCTCGCCATGAACATGGACAGTCTTGGAAAGTCCGCGAAGCCGGTGTTCGCGGCCAAGAAGAGAATGAGCGCGGTGGCGACCTGCGATAGGTAGAACAGCGGGCTCCCGGCGCCGAAGAGCGCCTCGGCGATCTGCGCCAGGACCGTCTTGTAGCCTGGCTGGTCGAACTCCATCGGCACGATCCCGAAGTGCTGCGCGCACCAGCTGATGCTCACGAACAGGACCGAAAGCATGATCCCCATGAGCACCAGCGTTTTCGCCGCGTTTTGTGCCTCCGGAGCGCGAAAGGCGAGCACGCCGTCCGCGATGGCCTCGGTTCCCGTCAACGCCGTGCACCCGGCGGCGAACGCTTTCAGAAGCAGGGCCGCGCCCACCGCGACGAACGCCGCGTTTTGAGGCTCGATCGGCCGATTGGGAGGTTGGGGAGGGACCCCGTGCGCGAAGGCTTGGACCATGCCGATGACGGCCAGGACGAGCACGAAAACCACGAACGAGTACGTAGGAATCGCGAATACGGCTCCGCTCTCCCTCGAACCGCGCAAATTGACGATGGCTATGACCGCCACAGCTCCGCACGCGATCGCGGGGGCGTAGGTCTGCAGCGTCGGAAACATCGCTACGATGGCGGCTGCGCCTGCCGAAACGGACACCGCCACGGTCAGCACGTAGCCGATCAGCAGCGCGCCGCCGGCCAACTGCCCAAAGAGTGGGCCGAGGTTGTCGGACGACACCCGATACGAACCTCCGCCCTGCGGATAGGCGTGTATCGTCTGGTAGTAGCTGAAGACGACTACCCAGAGAAGCGCAACCAGCGCGAAAGCGATGGGAACCAGGAATCGAAGGGCTTCCGGACCGCCGGCCCTAAGCGACAAGAGAATCTCCTCGCTGGCATACGCCACGGATGATAGGGCGTCCGACGCGAAAACGGGGAGCGCCAACAGGACCGCCAGCCGCTCATGGTGCGCCAGTTTCGACGCGATGGGACTGCCGATGAGGAAGCGCTTGATCCGGCTATAGAGCGACCTGCCGCTCGGCGATCCCTCTAACCGTGCACCCGGCGCACCGCCACCAGCGTCTTTTGACAATCGAATTCCACATATACCCGCGCCCTTTCCGACATTGCTAAGGCGGTTCTCGGGTTCAGGCAGCACATGCGGATCGCGGCCTCCGGCCCGAAGTCCTCCCAGACGTTCCGAAAGGCGTCGAGAAGCGTAATCGCGCTTCCCGCCAATGTGTCCGTTCCCTTCAGGACCACGCGGCCGCCTTTCGATTCCACTTCGTGCCCCCACATCGATCTTGCCTCCTCCTTTGTCCCGCCGGCGAACAGGGTGCCGTCGCTCACGGCGACGATCCGGTCCAGGGGCCTAGCCTTTAGCAGCAGCGCGAGCGCCTCGCGAGACACATGAAACCGGTCGTAGATCACTTCGGTTACGAGCGAATCTTTCGTAAGGAACAGGCCGACTATTCCCGGCTCGCGGTGGTGGAACGGGCGCATCGCGTTGAAGGCGTGCGTCACGTTCGTCGCTCCCGCCGAGACCCCCGCTTCCGCCTCGGCATAGGAGGCGTCCGTGTGGCCCATGGAGACCGATACGCCACGCCGCGAGAGCCTCCTGATGAGGCCGGGAGCTCCCGGGCGCTCCGGCGCGACCGTAGCGAGCCGCAGCTTCGGGTGGTCCAAGACTTCGTCCCACTCGGATGGCCCGTCCGGAGGTTCGATGATCGCTTCCTTGGGCTGGGCGCCCGGATAGCGAGGGCTCAGGAAGGGGCCCTCGAGATGAAAGCCGGGCGTTCTCGGATCGTTCGGAAGCCGATTCGCCGCATCAAGAGCCTCCTCAGCGGAGCACGAAACGGTGGTTGGCAGAAACGCCTCGTAGCCTGCCCCTCCCAGCCTGTCGGCAAGCTGCAAGAGCTCTTTCGAGGACGCGGACATGAAATCGAACCCGAACGCGCCGTGAATGTGCAGGTCCACGAAGCCGGGCGCGAGAAGCCCCTCCGGCTCTCCCAGCGATCTGCTCAGATTAGGCCCCGATTCGGTCCAGTCCGCTTCGTAGACTCCGAAGCCATCGGAGCCGACCGCCCAAAGTCGGCGCTTCATGGCCGCAGCGCGTAACCTCCGGCAGCGCGTATCACCAGGCCCTCCAGCTCCAACATCGTCAGCTCCGCGAGAACGGCGGAGGGCTCGAGCCCTGCTTGCCCGGCGATCCTCTCCGTGGTCGTCGGGTCCACCGACAACACACTCAGAATCAGCGCCTGCTCTTCCGAGTGCGCCTTAGCCTGCGCCTTCTTCTCCTTCGGCTTAATACCCATGTCCAGGAGCACTTGATCGGGGTGGTCGACCAGGGTCGCTCCAGAACGAATGAGGTCGTGCGAGCCGCGAAACGTCAGCGCAGAGACGTTCGCGGGAACAACGAAGACCTGCCTCCCGAGGTCCGCCGCAGCGTTTGCCGTGGACAGCGAGCCGGACTTCTCGGGCGCTTCCACAACGAGTACCGCATCGGAGAGCGCCGCGACCAGCGAGTTGCGTGAAAGGAAATAGCCGCGACGGGGAAGCGTCCCGAGCGCGAAGGGGGAAAGGAGACAGCCGCCTTCTCGGATTCGCCGAAAGAGCCCCCTATGCACCGCCGGATAAGCGCGGTCCACTCCCCCTGCCAAAACCGCCGCCGTCTTTCCTCCAGCCGCGAGCACAGCCTCATGGGCCGCGGCGTCGATTCCCAAGGCGCCCCCGCTTACTACGGTGATGCCGGCTTCCGCAAGGGCCTCGGCGAACTTTTGCGCCGCTGCCTTGCCGTACACCGACGCGGCTCGCGTGCCGACGACGGCCACGGTAGGGGCTTCGAGGCAGGACGGGTCTCCCCAGACAAAGAGCGCGGGAGGCGCTGCGGACCACTGCGCGAGGCGCACGGGGAACTGTTGTCGCTCCAAGACCCGAACACCGGCCACTACCGCTTTCGTTACCGGGTCGAGCTTGGCAGTCGAAAGCCGCTTTCGCTCGGAATCTGTGAGCCCCGGCCTGGAGCTGAGATAGCTTCGCGGCTCAGTCGGATATCCGTCGCGAACGTTGCCGTCGGTCAACAGGCGAATGCGCGCCGGCGCGAGCTCGGCGCCAAGAACGCATTGCCAATATGCCGCCCGCGGGTCCATCCGCGAGGGAGTCTAGCCGATGCCGCCCACGCCGCCGCCGCCGCCTCGGCCCCCGGGCCGTCCAGGCTGGCCCGGACCGGTCTGGCCGCCGGGTGTGCGCTGCAGCGGGCGCAGGTTGTTGTCGATCGTGAGCGAGAACTCCTCGGAGGAAACGTTGCCCATCCAGTCCGAAGCGCTGACCTTGACGACCTTGCGCCCGTTTGTGAGCGGCTTGTTCTTGCCAAGCAGCGAAATCCGGGCAACCGCGTAGCCGTCCCGTCCGAACTCGTACTCGAGCTCCTGGCCGTCGATCGTGATCTTGATCGTCTTATCGCTTACGCCCGTGGCTTCGTCGTCGATCTTGAAGATCAGCTCGAGCGGCGGCTGGCCGGAGACCTGGTCTCCAGGCGTGGGCCAGGCCATCTTGATGGACGGGCCGGTCTTGTCCACGCCATGCTCGGGATCGAAAGCAAGCAGGCTGCCGTCCTGGCAGAGAACGAAGAGGGTCTTGCCGTACAGCACGGCGGGCCCAGACGCCGGGATCGCGAGGATCGGAGTGGAAGTCTCCGCGGAAGTACCGCCGGACCCCCTTCCGGACGATGGGCCGCCTCGGTTGTTTCCGCCTCCAGGCGTCGTAGTCTGGGTTGCGCCCGCAACTTGCGGCCGGACGAGGAAGCTCCAGATCACTTCGGCCTTGATCGGGTCCACGACGTTCAAAGCGCCGTTTCCAGTGGGCGCCAGGAATAGCGCATCGACGTTGGAAGGGCGAACGATGGGGGTCGAGCCAAGCGATACGGGCTGCCTCCACTTCGGCCTCCCCGTCGCGGTGTCGAATAGGAACGCGTCGCCCTCGACGGTCGAAACGAACACTCCGCTCGGCGAAACAGCCGGGCTGAACGCAAGCTGCTCGCCGACGTTCTGCTGCCACCGAACGTTGCCGGTGAGCGCGCTTAGCGCTGCGACCCACGTTCCGCTGTTCAGATAAACGTTGTCGCCGAACACGACCGGCACGGAGTCGTTGAAGATGACCGAGAACCTCTTCTTCCAAAGAGTGCGCTGCGTGTTGGCGCTCAAGCAGATCATCTCGCCCGCCTGGGTCATGTAAATCAAGTTGTCGCCATGCACTCCGAGGCCGCCGTTGATGCCGTCGAAGACCTTGAACTCCCCTGGCCATGCCTTCTGTCCGTCCGCGGCCGTCAGCGCCATGAGCGAGTTGTCGCTTCGCTGGAAGACGACGAACTTTCCGGTCGCGACGGGCTGCCCGATCACGGGTACGGCGGTCGGGTGCTGCCACTTTGCCTGGCCGGTTGCCGCGTCCACTGCGTAGATCAGGGCGTTGTCGGCGGCCCCGATCAGCATGCCGTCGACGAGAACGAGCCCTGCGCGGAAGTAGCCGGGCAATCCCTCCACGAGGGGATAGCGCCATTTCTGATTCCCGGTTTCTCGGTCGAGCGCGAACATGCGGTTGCCGACGGCGACGAATACGGTGTCGCCCTGAACGACCGGCGCGCCGAGGGGAGGAACGCTGGTAGTGTGCGCCCAGCGCCATGCAAGTGGCGTCGGGCCTGTGAATTGGGCGGCCGCAGCTGCAACCAGCAGCGCGAAGAGTCCGCCTGTGCCTAATACTCGTAGCTTCCGCATCGCTAGCAATACCTCCGGGCGGCGCCCGAAAAAGGGGCCTCTGGCGTCATTTTAGCGATACGCCGCCTCCCTTGTCTACAAAGGGCGCCTGTGACCTTCGGACGCTCGAAGGCGCCCCGGGGTCACGCCGAATCCCCTTGTCGGGCCTGACGCGCCGGTTCGGCGAAGTGGAGTTGCCGCCCTATCGCGCGTTGACCGGGCTGCCGACCCTTAGGTATCGTAACGACCTTCCCGGGCTCATAGCTCAGTTGGTTAGAGCGCACCCCTGATAAGGGTGAGGTCGGTAGTTCGAATCTACCTGGGCCCACCACTCGCGGCCGTGTTCTGTTGCTACGTCCTTCAGAGCCAGAAGTCGGGCCGTTTCTACATCGGCCACTGCGAGGACGTCCAATTGCGTCTC